>JAEEGK010007273.1_pt1 | contig 26394 bp, 23 predicted proteins | sample 8958771 | NCBI WGS metagenome assembly JAEEGK01 (sample SAMN16246547, study PRJNA631951) | gut metagenome | biome: gut microbiome; feature: rumen; material: SC-attached | host: Bos | place: Iran: Karaj | collected 2018-10 | reverse complement strand
GAAGTTAAGCCCGCCTGCGCCGATGGTACTGCAATGCAATGCGGGAGAGTAGGAAGCCGCCACTTTTATTTGAGAGCCCTGAATCCGAAAAGGTTCAGGGCTCTTTCGTTTGTATTATTGTATCCAAGACTTGTTTTTTGTTTGATAAAATCCATATAAATGTGGATTGCGTAAACAGAATGAAAATGTTACCTTTGCACACGCAAAAACAAAAAGCAGTATGCATTCAGATATTATCCAGAAATATAATCGTCCTGTGCCACGATACACCAGTTATCCGCCAGCCAACTATTTCGGTGCTTTTTCCGAAACAGACTATCTCTCTATGGTAGATTGTTCAAACGAGGCCCGTCAGAATCAGATATCTTTCTATCTCCACATCCCTTTTTGTCGTCATTTGTGCCATTATTGTGGGTGTAACTCTTATCCGATGGGAAAGCCGGAACTGGTGCAGGCTTATGTGGATGCCCTACATCGCGAGATAGACATGGTAGCACCGCATATTCATCGTGACCGCTTGATTTCTCAGATACACTATGGTGGTGGTAGTCCAACGGCATTACCCGTGAGGATGATACGTGAACTGAACGAGCATCTGCTTTCTATTGCGCCAACCATCGAGCGCCCAGAGATTGCCATTGAGTGCCATCCGGGCTATTTGTCAGATGACGATTGGCACCAGCTCACAGAATGTGGTTTTACCCGTTATAGCCTTGGTATTCAGGATTTTAACACTGAAGTATTGAAGACGGTTAATCGTCGAAACTCTTTGCTGCCCGTAGATGATATCTTGCAGATTCTACGCGATTCAGGTGCTACTGTCAATTTCGATTTCATCTACGGACTGCCGTTGCAGACGGCTGAGAATTTCCGCCAAACCATTATTGAGGCTGCACGTTTGCGCCCCGATCGTCTTGTCACCTTCTCATACGCACATCTACCCCGTCTGTTCCCACGCCAGCAGATTCTCGACAGAGTAGGGTTGCCCTCAGATTCAGAAAAGAACCGGATGTATGAGATTGCTGCGGAGGTCCTGAAATCGGTTGGCTATCAGCCTGTTGGACTCGACCACTTCGTGTTACCTACTGACGAACTGGCTGTAGCTCTCTCTCAGGGACAGTTGCATCGCAATTTTCAAGGCTATTGCACACGCCGCACCACCGCTCAGGTCTATGCTTTTGGCGTAACAGGCATCAGCCAGCTCGACGATGCCTATACACAGAATGGTCGCGACCTCCGTGAGTATATTGATCTGATAGGTCAGGGGCATCTGTATACCCAGCGAGGTTACCGCTTGTCGGCTCAGGAGAAACTGGTGCGTGAGGTGATTGAAGCCCTGATGTGTAATTATGTTCTCTACTGGAATGATGTGGCTGATCGCCTCGGTGTTAGCGTCGAGTCGCTTCAAGAAGCCTGTCTGTTCGACAAGACACAATTTGCTGAAATGGCCGCCGACGGACTGCTTAGCTTCGATGCCGATCATATTGAAGTGCATACCGACGGACGCCCGTTTGTGCGTTGTGTGGCTGCAGCTCTTGACCCGCTGATGCGTAATACTGATAAACAATTTTCAAAACCAATATAATAGAAAAAGAAATATATGCAAGAACGTGATATAGTTGTTGTCGGCGCAGGTCTGACAGGACTCAGTACAGCCTTTAATCTTAGACAGAAAGGACGAGATGTGCTTGTTCTGGAAAAAGAGAACCGCATTGGCGGACAGATACGGACACATCGTGAAGACGGCTTCACCTTCGAGAGCGGTCCTAATACAGGTGTCGTATCTTTTCCTGAAGTTACAGAACTGTTTCAGAACTTGGAAGGTCGATGCGAGATGGAGACAGCACGCGAGTCGTCCAAGCGCCGACTTATCTGGAAAGGCAACAAGTTTCACGCCCTGCCTTCAGGTCCGCTGAGTGCCATCACGACACCGCTGTTCACGCTGAGTGATAAGTTCCGCATTCTCGGTGAACCTTGGCGCAAGAAAGGTACCGACCCCGACGAGCCTGTGGGCTCACTCGCTCAGCGCCGTCTGGGCCGTTCATTCTACGAATATGCCGTCGATCCCTTTGTCTCAGGTGTCTATGCTGGTGACCCGATGAAGCTCACCACCCGCTATGCTCTGCCTAAGCTCTACAACCTCGAAGCTCGCTATGGTAGTTTTATACGTGGTGCAATGGCAAAGGCAAAAGAGCCTAAGACCGACCGCGATCGCCTGGTGACAAAGAAAGTGTTCTCAGCTAGAGGCGGGCTTGAACACTTAGTCGAAGCCTTGGCTGAAAATATTGATATCATACTGAATGCCAGAGATATACGAATCAATCCCGACTCGCAAGGCTGGTGGAAGGTTACGTTTGATAACGGTGTCCACGAAATTCGCTGCCACCACGTCATCACGACAGTCGGTGCTTACGAACTGCCCCAACTGCTTCCCTTTGTCCCAGACCACGACCTTCGTCCTATCAGTCAGCTCTACTATGCGCCCGTCATTCAGGTCTGTGTAGGCATCCGCCATGCATTCGGTCTTGTTTATCCCGCTTTTGGTGGTCTTGTTCCCAGCAAGGAGCAACAGCGCGTGTTGGGCATCCTGTTCCCCTCAGAGTGTTTCGTAGAGCGAGCTCCCGAGGGTGGGGCGCTCTATTCCTACTTCATGGGAGGTGCCCGTCATGCCGACTATCTCAGTAAGAGCGATGAAGAAATTCGTGCCATCGTGGTCGACGCTTTCCATTCTATGCTGAAATATCCCATTGGTGTCGAGCCCGACATGATCCGTATCTTCCGCCACGAGCATGCCATTCCCCAGTATGGTGTCGACAGTGGCGCCCGCTTCGAGGCCGTCGACCGTCTGCAGCAGCAGTATCCCGGTCTTATTCTGGCAGGTAACTTGCGCGATGGCATAGGCATGGGCAATCGTATCCACCAAGGTGCAGAAATTGCCGCCCTTTTTTAGGTTATGTCGCGGAAAAATCCTATCTTTGCAGTCGAAACTAAAACTAATAAGGTAAAAATGAAAAAACTAACTATTTGTATCGTGCAGCTGATGATAGTGCTCACCGTTACTGCACAGACCTATAAGAGTATGAGCAATATCAGTTTCACGTCGAAGAGCGATGCCTATGCCAAGGAGCGCCTGAAGCTCGATGTGTATTATCCAGAAGGCTTGACCGACTGCCCCGTCATCGTGTGGTTTCATGGAGGCGGACTCGAGGGCGGCCAGAAGGAAATTCCCCAGAGACTGAAGGAGAAAGGCTATGTCGTGGTAGGCGCCAACTATCGCCTGCTTCCTAATGTCACCGTTGACAAGACACTCGACGATGCTGCCGAGGCCGTGGCCTGGGCGTTCCGCCATGCGAAGGACTATGGTGGCGATCCTCGCAAGATTGTGGTCACGGGCCACTCTGCTGGCGGCTATCTGTCTATGATGCTCTGTCTTAATAAAGCCTGGTTGAAGGGCTATGGTATCGATGCCGACAGCGTGTGGCAGTATATCCCTTTCAGCGGTCAAGCAATTACTCATTATAATGTACGTAAGATGCAGGGTATCAATCCATTACAGCCGACAATCGACGAGTATGCGCCCCTCTATTGGGTACGCCCCGACTGTCCCCCTCTGGTACTCATCTGTGGCGATAGAGAGCTGGAACTCTATGGGCGTTACGACGAAAACCAGTATCTGGCTCGCATGATGAAACTCGTGGGACATAAGCAGACCTATCTTTATGAGATCGACGGACATGGGCATGGCGGTATGGTAGATCCCTCGTTCCACATCCTCGACACCCACATCAAGCAGATGCTTGGTGAACCCGTTAATCCCTAATCTGATAAATAAAAAATATCAGAATAGTAGGGTTAGGAGAAGGGTTAGGAGTAGGTTAGGTGTTGGGTTAGGTGTTGGAATGCCTTCTCAAAACGTAAGTTCTTGTTTTTCAGCATATTGCCTTTCTGCTGGGTTAGGTGGTTAGGTGTTTCTTAAAAACCAGGAGTTTCTAGTAAGCAAACTCCTGGTTTGGTTCGTCCAAACTCCCCCTTAGGACTATCCTAACTCCTAGTTTATAAGCATTCAAAAGACAGACATGTCATCTATTCCTTGTTCGGATAGTCTCTATGGGTCGTTCAGATTATCTTTACGACTCATGGAGATAACTGATTAAGGCACAAAAAAGCGATTGAGACCGCATCGCTCAACCTGAAGGAAGGCTCACCAGCCGACATCTCAACCGCTGACGATGCAAAGATACTAAAAAAACTTGACAATCTTACAAAAGATCTCAAAAATCTTTCAAATCGGCTTAAATTTTTTTATAAGAAAAGCCTCGCTGAAAAGCGTTGTGATTTGCTAAACAATAGTATCTTTGCAGGGTCACAGACATCATTTTACGAAGATGAAGATAAAGATGTCAAAAAAGAAAAACCTGTAAAAGAACAGTAAGGTATAGAGATTTCCCGCCAAGGAAATAGGGATTTTCCTTTGCAGATTTCAGAAATTATTCCGATATTTGCAATGTAAAATAAAAGAAAGGATTGAGTTATGACAACGTTATTGATGATATTAGCAGGAGTCACAATCGGACTGATAGCAGGTCTGACGAATTCAGGAAATGCACAGAAAGGAGAGAATCCGAAGAAGAAAGGATTCCTGAATTCAATCTGCGAGGGCGACGTGACATACCCCGGATACACTGTCAAGCATAAAAAATAAAAAATATCTCCCGAACCTCTTATAGATTCGGGATTTTTCTTTAGACCTTTATAACGTTCAAATCATATCGCCGCTGCCACCGCCACAACCTCCGCCACGTGACCGATCGTTATCGGCAACTGCTGCTGTTCTCTTGTTGTCCTTTCCCCTTATAATATATCTGCAAAAAATAAAGATGTATGGGTATTACAGTAGAGTTATGGCTTGATGTAGGAATAGGATGAATCATAACAAATCCTTAATATGACGAAACTTATTCTTTGTTTTTTCTTCAAATGCTTTCCTATTTGGGAAATAATGACTACCTTTGTATTTTGAAATAAAGAATAAACCGATAAAAGGATATAATATGGATTTATTACATGTGATAGCTGTTATTGTGTTAGTGGCCATAGGTGGCTATATCTATTGGAACAAACGACACGGATAGATTGGCGTTTGGAACTTGGAATGGGGTATGGCAATAGAGGTGACATACAGGAGAACGAGCAGGCTGTCGATGCGCATCGTGAAGAATGGCGATGTGCACGTGTCGGCGCCTGTAGGATTGCCAAGAAGGATGGTGGAGGCTTTCATTGAACAGCATCGTGACTGGATAGACAAGGCTAGAAAGAGAACCTGTGAGAAACATCAGAAACGGGCGGAGTTCTACAGTCAGTTGCCGTTGGCGACGAAGGCTCAGAAGGTCGAGGCTATGACGAGGCTGAAAACCTTGGTAGAACCGATGGTGGAGAGGCATTCTAAGGAGATGGGCGTCAGTCCATCTATGGTTAGTTATAAACCTACCATCTCCCGTTGGGGACAGTGTAATGTAAAGACACGTGAGATTTGTTTCTCGCTCTATCTGCTGCTGTTGCCGGAATGGTGTGTGGAGCACGTCGTGGTGCACGAGCTTTGCCATCTGCTGGAACCGAGTCATAATGGGCGTTTCCATGCGTTGATGGATAGGTATTACCCCCGCTGGAAAGAGGCGCGCAAGGAAATGCGATTAAGAACCAAGGCGCCAAGAGAAGGGGCTGACACTATTGACGCTTGAACTCTAGTTTCTTGGGATATTTCTGCCACTTGCCGTTGTTAGGCATCTTGAATGTGCTGCCGTCTGTGTATTGAAAAATATAGACGGAATCGTTTTTCTGTGTAAGGGTGGCGGTGAAGTCTTCGCTGCCGTAATCGTTGATGAGCGACAGGTGGGCTGTCTTGTCCTTGACCTCAGCTGAGGTGATGATCCAGCAGTAGGAATTGTTCTTCTTGCCCACATAGCCAGGCACTTGTCCGTAAAGGTCTTGCCCTGGAATGGTAATGCTCTCATCGCAGAAGTCGATGTGCAGAAGCAGCTGATAGTCGCTGTTATAAAGGTTTGCACGGAAATCGTCGCAGTTGGTTTGTGCCCTGAGTGCAAGGCTGGAGAGGCCGAGGAGGGCTATAGCTATTAACTTATTCATATTCAACGCATTTTCTAAATTGATGACAAAGTTAATAATCTATATCAATATTTCTCTTATTTCATTAAAATAAATTGCGATATCTTTGCCGATTTTAGAAATATTTAAGTATCTTTGCTGCGAATTAGTTAGTATTACATGACAAGAAAGCAGTTAGTGCCAGACTACATCTTTGAGTCAAGTTGGGAAGTCTGCAATAAGGTTGGTGGAATATATACGGTCCTTTCGACACGTGCCAAGACTCTACAGGAGGCACTCCAGGATAAGATCATATTCATTGGTCCTGACTTTTGGAAAGAACAGGAAAGTCCTTATTTCAGAGAGGACAAGTCTCTCTTTGCTGATTGGCAATCGGAGGCCGGACTGCAGGGACTCAAGGTAAGGGTAGGCCGTTGGACGGTGCCTGGCGAACCAATCGCGATTTTGGTTGATTTCAATCCGTACTTCGAAAAGAAGAACGAAATATACGGTTGGCTGTGGGAGAACTACGGCGTAGACTCGTTGCATGCCTATGGCGACTACGACGAGGCCTCGATGTTCTCGTATGCAGCCGCTCTGGTTGTGGAGAGTTTCTATAACCAATATCTCGACAGTTCACAGAAGGTGGTCTATCATGCCAACGAGTGGATGTGTGGCCTCGGAGCGCTGTATATCAACAACAAGTTGCCTCAGGTGGGCACCGTATTCACGACCCATGCCACAAGTATAGGCCGCTCGATAGCTGGTAACATGAAGCCTCTCTACGACTATCTGTTTGCCTATAATGGCGACCAGATGGCGGGCGAGCTGAACATGCAGTCGAAACACTCGATAGAGAAGCAGACGGCTCAATACGTGGACTGTTTCACAACGGTGAGCGACATTACCGCCAAGGAGTGTGTAGAACTGCTTGATAAACCCGTCGATGTGGTGCTGCCCAATGGCTTTGATAATAGTTTCGTGCCCAGTGCCCAGAAGTTCACCCGTAAGCGCAACGCGGCCCGCAGGAAAATGCTCGAGGTGGCTAATGCGCTGTTGGGCGAGGATCTTGACGACGACACGCTGCTCATCTCGACATCAGGGCGCTATGAGTTCCGCAATAAGGGTATCGATGTGTTTGTAGAGGCGATGAACCGACTACTGCGCGATCGCGACCTGAAGAAGAAGGTGGTGGCTTTCATTGAGGTACCCGGATGGGTAGGGGAGCCCCGCAAGGATTTGCAGGAGCGACTGAAGAGCGGCAGGAAATACGACACGCCGCTGGACGTGCCCCAGGTGACGCACTGGCTTCACAACATGAGCCACGATAACGTGCTCGGTATGCTGAAATACTACGATATGCATAATCGTAAGGAGGATAATGTGAAGGTGATTTTCCTGCCTTGCTATCTCGACGGGAATGACGGTATCGTAGATCTTACTTATTATGACGTGGTGCTGGGAAACGACCTCTGCATCTATCCCTCGTACTATGAGCCTTGGGGATATACCCCGCTTGAGGCTGTGGCCTTCAAGGTGCCTTGTATTACGACCGACCTGGCCGGTTTCGGCCTCTGGGCTAACAGTGTGTTTGGCAAGGACGGCCAGATAACCGACGGCGTGAAGGTGATTCATCGCACAGACTATAACTATTCTGAGGTGGCTGATATCATCAAGGACACGGTGGCTGAGTTCTCGGCTATGTCCAGGAAAGAGGTCGACGCGTGCCGCAAGAATGCCGACGCGCTTTCGAAGAAGGCGCTGTGGAGTGAGTTTATCAAGTACTACTATGAGGCTTACGACATCGCGCTCAGCAAGGCTGAGGAGAGAAAGAGCAAATAACAGTGAAATATTTACAGAAAAGGTTTTGAATATATTAATTTGAGAGAATTATGAAAATAAAAGCAGACTATGCAAATGCCCCTCTTTGGAAGGAGTTGACCGTGAAGTCAAGTCTTCCTGAGGAACTGAAGTGTTTGGACGAGATTGCCCACAACATGTGGTGGGTATGGAATTTTGAGGCGCGCGACTTGTTCCGCGACCTGGATCCCGAGCTTTATCATGAAGTTAAGCACAACCCCGTGATGCTGTTAGAGCGTCTGAGTTTTGCCCGCAAGGAGGAAATCATGAATGATAAGGCGCTGATGAAGCGTATTAAGAACGTTTATAGCTTGTTCCGTAAGTATATGGACGTGGAGCCCGACTCAAAGCGCCCCTCTGTGGCTTATTTCTGTATGGAGTATGGTATCCATTCTGCCCTGAAAATCTACAGTGGCGGTCTTGGTATGCTGGCTGGCGACTACGTGAAGGAGGCTTCTGACTCTAACGTAGATATGTGCGCCGTTGGCTTCCTTTATCGTTTCGGCTACTTTACACAGAGCCTTTCGATGGACGGACAGCAGATTGCCAACTACGAGACTCAGAACTTCGGCAGCCTGCCTATTGAGCGTCAGCTCGACAAGGACGGTAATCCGATGGTTATCGACGTCCCCTATACCAACTATCAGGTTCATGCCTATGTGTGGCGTGTCAATGTGGGTCGTGTGAAACTCTATCTGCTTGATACCGACAACGAGATGAACTCTGACTTCGACAAGCCCATCACTCACGCCCTCTATGGCGGTGACTGGGAGAACCGCCTGAAGCAGGAGATCCTGCTGGGTATCGGCGGTATGCTGCTGCTGAAGAAGCTGGGCATCAAGAAGGATATCTATCATTGCAACGAGGGCCACGCTGCACTCTGCAACCTGCAGCGCCTGTGCGACTATATCGAGGAAGACGGCATGACCTTCAACCAGGCTATGGAGCTGGTTCGCGCCAGCGGTCTTTACACCGTTCATACGCCAGTGCCTGCTGGCCACGACTATTTCGACGAAGGCCTCTTCGGCAAGTATATGGGTGGTTATCCTCAGAAGCTGGGCATCACATGGGACGAGTTTATCGGCATGGGCCGTACCAACCCTGATGATCACAGTGAGCGATTCTGCATGTCGACCTTCGCATGCAATACCTGTCAGGAGGTAAATGGTGTGTCAAAGCTTCACGGATGGGTGTCTCAGAAGATGTTTGCTCCTATCTGGAACGGCTACTATCCTGAGGAGAACCACGTTGGCTATGTGACCAATGGTGTGCACTTCCCCACATGGTGTGCTGCCGAGTGGCGTGCACTCTATGCCAAGTACTTCGACGAGAAGCACATGAGCGACCAGTCGAACGAAGAGATCTGGCATGGTATCTATAACTGTCCTGACGAGGAGATCTGGGCCACTCGTATGGCTTTGAAGAAGAAACTGTTCGACTACATCAAGGAGCAGTTCCGTGAGACTTGGCTGAAGAATCAGGGCGACCCCTCACGTGTGGTTAGCCTGCTGAGCCTCTTCAACTCAAACGCTCTGGTAATCGGCTTCTGCCGTCGTTTTGCTACCTACAAGCGTGCACACCTGTTGTTTACCGATCTCGACCGTCTGAGCAAGATCGTTAACGATCCTGAGCGTCCAGTCGTATTCCTCTTCGCCGGTAAGGCTCACCCCGCTGACGGTGCAGGTCAGGGACTTATCAAGAAGATTTATGAAATCAGTCAGCGTCCTGAGTTCCTGGGTAAGGTTATCTTCCTTGAGGACTACGACTTCCTGTTGGCTCGTCGTCTGGTATCGGGTGTCGATATCTGGATGAATACTCCAACACGTCCTCTTGAGGCTTCTGGTACATCTGGCGAGAAAGCCGAGATGAACGGTGTTGTAAACCTCAGCGTAAAAGACGGTTGGTGGCTTGAGGGCTATCGTGAGGGTGCCGGATGGGCTCTTACCGAGAAGCGTACTTATCAGAACCAGGGCTACCAGGACCGTCTGGATGCAGCAACTATCTACAGCTTGCTTGAGAATGAGATTATCCCTCTCTACTATGATAAGGACAAGAAGGGTCTCTCTAAGGGCTGGATTAAGGTGATTAAGAACTCTATCGCTCAGATTGCTCCTCACTATACGATGAAGCGTCAGCTCGACGACTATTATGAGAAGTTCTACAACAAGCAGGCTAAGCGTTTCCACGAGATTTCTAAGGACAACTATAAGCTGGCTAAGGATATCGCTCTGTGGAAGGAGGCTGTTGCTGAGCGTTGGGATGCTATCGATGTGGTATCGGCTGAGTGGAACTTCCCCGCAGAGGGTTGCGAGGCTGGTAGAAACTATCACCTGAAGTATGTCATCGACGAGCAGGGACTTGAGGATGCCGTTGCTTTGGAGAAGGTTAACCTCTATACTAATAAAGAGGGTGAGGAGTGTGTATTCAATGTTGAGCCTCTGCCAATGACTGGTCATGATGGCAACAACTACACATTCGAAGCTGATCTGACACCGAAGCAGTTTGGCTCTTACAAGAGTGCTGTTCGTATGTATCCTAAGAACAAGAACCTGCCTCACCGTCAGGACTTCTGCTACGTGAAGTGGCTGGAGCTTCCTAACTTCTAAGAAGGCGAAGGTGTTGATATAAATGAAGAGCCCGGGTTCTTATTTGAACTCGGGCTCTTTATAGTTTTCAAGGATGTATTTCCCTAACGGATTGTCTTTATTCGCTTGTGCCGTATTACGGATGCAGGCAGACATGGCGCGATGCAGACTGTCTATTGTTGCAAGGCGGGAAAGGTGGGTTGCAGAGTCGCCGTCTTGCTTCTCGGCTATGCTGATGAGCCTCATGCCCAGTCGCTGGATGGAGTCGTTGAGCTGTTGCCACTCGTTGTTCAGCTTTGTGCCTGAGACAACAGAAGGAGTAGGGGGCAGATTGAGATCTATCGTCACCGTACCCTGATCTGGAAAGAAAAAGGCAGAACACTCTGGCTGTTGTTTCGCATAGACTCTGCAAGGGGCACTGTTGTCGAGCTGGCGCTCGAACCAGAACTTTCCTTCGTTCACCGTCGTTGAGGCCAGCACATGCTCTGGTTGATCGTCAAGTGCCAGCATGATGGTGTCGCCCTCGTGCAGCTGTCGGGCATAGCCGTTTATCTGATAAGAGTTGGGCTGGCAGGAAGCAAGCACAAAGCCTGCTACTGCCAGCCCAAATATAGACTTCAGTTCCATTATATTATTAAATAATGTAGAGGTCGCTGATGCTCTTGTTGTCGATGACACGACGGATGGCCTCGGCAAACATGTCGGCTACCGACAGCTGCTTAACCTTAGCGCAGCGCTGTGTGTAAGGGATAGAGTCTGTGAAGACAATCTCCTCGAGAGCCGACTCCTGCACACGGTCGCTGGCAGGACCACTCATTACACAGTGTGAAGCACAAGCACGGACGGTCTTGGCACCAGCCTCTTTCATCAGATCGGCGGCCTTGGTGATGGTGCCTGCGGTATCTACCATATCATCGATGATTACCACGTTCTTGCCTTCTACCTCACCGATAATCTGCATGGTGGCTACTACGTTGGCACGTGCTCTGGTCTTGTTGCAGAGTACGAGCGGACAGCCCAGATACTTAGCATAGGTGTTGGCACGTTTCGAACCACCAACGTCGGGTGATGCGATGACCAGGTCTTCGAGTTTCAGGCTCTTCAGGTAGGGCATGATGACACCCGAACCGTAAAGATGGTCTACAGGTACGTCGAAGAATCCCTGAATCTGGTCGGCATGCAAGTCCATTGTAATCACACGGTTCACTCCTGCCACGCTCAGCAAATCGGCTACGAGCTTGGCACCGATGCTTACACGGGGTTTGTCTTTACGATCCTGACGAGCCCATCCGAAGTAGGGGATAACGGCGTTGATGGTTCGAGCCGAGGCACGCTTGGCTGCGTCGATCATCAGCAACAGCTCCATCAGGTTGTCTGAATTGGGGAATGTGCTCTGCACAAGGAATACGTCGCGACCACGGATGCTCTCCTCGTAACTCACAGCAAACTCTCCATCGGAGAATTTAGTAATTTGTAGTTGTCCCAACGGGCAGCCAAGACTTTGACAGATTCTTTCTGCCAGGTATTTCGTGGCTGTTCCCGAGAATACCATATAAGAGTTTTTTTCTGGCATAATATTTATTTAAGTTGTCTTATATATTCTAGCTACAATACCTATTCAATCGCCTTTCTCAGCTTGCCGAAATGGCTCAGCAGGGCCTTGTAGTCGATCTCGTTGTGTATGTTGAATCTGTTCCACAAGTCGCCACAGATGACGATACCACCGAATCCCAGATCCTTAACAGCCTTGATGGTGTCGAGGTTCATACCTCCCAGCGCATACACCTTTTTATCTATAAGCCCCTCTTTGGTGGCTTGTCTCAGCTCGTCCATCGTAAACGAAGCCTTCTCGTCGGCATTGGTCTGACTGTCGAAAATGGAGTGCAGGAAGACATAATTGGCGTTTTTCTTTGCTTCTTTCAGCTCGTCAATCTGGTGGCAGGTGCGCGACATGTTTCCTTTGTATCCCGTAGGTGGTTCGGTACGGGCGTCGTCTATATGAATGCCCTTCAGGCGGTATTCCTCTTTTAAGTAGAAGTGGCCATGCACTGTGATTCTGTTGCGATAACTGTCGCCCAGCAGTGTAAGCAGTCGTTCCGAGTATAGCGGCGATGCTCCTGGCTTATAGAGATGCAGGCTTTCTAACCCTTCGTCGAAAAGGTCGGCCAAGATCTTGTCTTCTTCCACGAAGAAGGTGGGTTTTGTCATTACAATAAGCTTCATTTCGGCATTTATTCTCTTTCTGACGTGCAAACTTACACATTTTTTTCGATATTCGACCTACTTTCATCAAAAAAATGGCATACTAGGTGCATTTTTCAGAAAAATATCGTAATTTTGCATCTCGAAACGACCCAATTACACAACAAAAGGATGAAAGTAAGCAGGGTGCTATGTGAATCGATAATGTAAATCATAACTCAAAAATAAAAAGAAAAAATGAAAGCATTTGTATTTCCCGGACAGGGAGCACAGTTCGTAGGAATGGGTAAGGATCTGTATGATAACAATCCCCTTGCCAAGGAACTTTTCGAGAAAGCCAACGACATTCTTGGATATCGCATTACCGATATCATGTTCGCAGGTACTGATGATGAGCTGAAGCAGACTAAGGTTACTCAGCCTGCAGTTTTCCTTCACAGCGTTATCTCAGCCCTTTGCATGGGTGATGCCTTTGATCCCAAGATGACTGCCGGTCACTCTCTTGGCGAGTTCTCTGCTCTGACTGCTGCTGGTGCCCTCTCTTTCGAGGATGGTCTTAAGCTTGTATATGCTCGTGCTATGGCTATGCAGAAGGCGTGTGAGGCTCAGCCCTCAACGATGGCTGCCATTATCGCCCTGCCTGATGAGAAGGTAGAGGAGGTTTGTGCCGAGGTTAGCAAGATGGGTAAGGGTGTTGTCGTTCCCGCTAACTATAACTGCCCTGGACAGTTGGTTATCTCTGGTAATGTTGATGCCATCAACGAGGCTTGTGAGCTGCTTAAGGCCGCTGGTGCTAAGCGTGCCCTCGTGCTTAAGGTCGGTGGTGCTTTCCATTCTCCTCTGATGCAGCCTGCTAAGGATGAGCTTCAGGCTGCCATCGAAGCTACCGAGATTAAGACTCCAAAGTGCCCTGTTTATCAGAATGTAGATGCTAAGCCTCATACTGATCCCGCTGAAATCAAGGCAAATCTTATTGCTCAGCTCACTTCTTCTGTACGCTGGACTCAGAGTGTTCAGAATATGATTGCCGATGGTGCTGACGACTTTACTGAATGTGGTCCTGGTAAGGCTCTTCAAGGTATGATCGTTAAGATTAACAAGGAAGTGGCTGCCCATGGCATCGAATAAGATTATTATCTATCAGGTTTTTACGCGACTTTACGGAAATAGGAACATTACTCGGAAAGAGAATGGTACATTAACCGAGAACGGTTGCGGGAAACTGAACGACTTCACGCCCAGTGCCCTGAAAAAAATCAGGGAAATGGGCGTGAGCCATATTTGGTATACAGGTGTCATTCGACATGCCACCCAAACCGACTATTCCTCTTTTGACATTCCACGCCAGCACCCTGCCGTTGTGAAGGGTAAGGCGGGGTCTCCCTATGCGATTACCGACTATTACGATATCGACCCTGATCTGGCTGTCGACGTTGACAAACGTATGCGGGAGTTCGAACAGTTGGTTGAGCGCACTCATAAGGCTGGCATGAAGGTGATAATCGATTTTGTGCCTAATCACGTCGCACGTCAATATCATTCAATCTGTAAGCCTGAAGGAGTGAGGGATCTTGGCGAGGACGATGACCCTCAGCAGGGCTTTTCGCCTCAGAACAATTTCTATTATTGTCCGGGACAGCGCTTTACACCATATTTTGATCTTTATCATGGTGAAAAGGAGCCCTATGATGAAGAGCCCGCCAAGGCTACGGGCAACGACTGTTTCCACAATGCCCCTGGCGTGAATGATTGGTATGAGACCGTGAAGCTGAACTATGGACTTGACTACTACGCAGGTCGTGTCGGTCACTTTAAACCCATTCCTGATACATGGGACAAGATGACTGAGATTCTGCTTTTCTGGGCGTCAAAGGGTATCGACGGCTTCCGTTGTGATATGGCCGAGATGGTGCCTGCCGATTTTTGGCGGTGGGCTACTGATAAGGTGAAATTCCGCTATCCGGATATCGTCTTCATCGGCGAAGTCTATAATCCTGATGAATATCGCAACTATATAGGCGCAGGCTTCGATTATCTATATGACAAGGTGGGGATGTATGATACAGTCCGAGAGGTTATTTGTGGACAGCGGCCTGTTCAGACTATAACATCTGCCTGGCAACAGACGGATGATATCCGTCAGCACATGCTTTATTTCCTGGAAAATCATGACGAACAGCGCATTGCCAGTGATTTCTTTGCGGGCAGTGGACAGAAGGGTGTTCCCGGACTTGTGGTCTCTGCTCTGCTTCAGCAGAATCCGCTTATGATTTACGCTGGTCAGGAATATGGCGAACGAGCGATGGATAAAGAAGGCTTTAGCGGGTTGGATGGTCGTACTACGATATTCGATTATTGGAGTATCGATACCCTGGTGCGTGCCGCTGGTCGAAAACTTACCAAGGAAGAACGTGCCCTCAAGGGCGTATATGATAAGGTGATGAACATTGCCGCTACAGAGAAAGCCGTAGCCGAAGGGGCTTCTTTTGATCTCATGTATGTCAATGGACAGTATCAGCGTCAGTATGCTTTCCTGAGAAAGGCTGCGGGCGAAGTGCTACTTGTGGTGGCTAATTTCGATGCTCTGCCTACAACGATGGATGTCACCATACCAGCCCATGCTTTCGACTTCCTGAAACTGAAAGAAAAAAAGAGTGTCAGTATGACCGATTTGATTAGTGGCAGGGAACTTAAACGACAACTTTATCGAGACTGCTACATTTCTGTCGATCTTGAACCGCATGGTGTCATAGTCTTGAAATTCAAATCTTAAAAACAATGGCCGACTATATCTTAAACGAACATCATAAAGAAGAGTTCCCACCCGCACACACGGCTGAGCACCTGCTGAACCAAACCATGATTCGTCTTTTTGGTTGCGAGCGCTCTTTCAATGCTCATATTGAGCGTAAGAAAAGTAAGATGAGTTTTCATCTTGATCACAAACCGACGCGTCAGGAAGAGAGGGAGATTGAACAGAAAATGAACGAACTGATTGATGAAGATCTGCCTGTAACCTTCGAATTCGTTTCGATTGACGATTTACCCGAGGAAATCGACCCAGCTCGTTTGCCAGAAGATGTGTCTGACACCATTCGTTTGGTACGTATCGGGAATTACGATGTATGTCCCTGTATTGGCAGACATGTACGCTCAACATCTCAGATAGGTCGTTTTGAAATGTTGGGTACAAACTGGGACGAACAGGAACGCTCTTTCCGCGTTCGGTTTAAGATTGTTTAAAAGTCACATAAAAATACTGTTAATTTAGATAACTTTCTTCTGATTTATGGGCGTTTCTCGCAGAATTTGTGTAATTTTGCGCACTAATTGATATAACTAGATTATGGCAAAGTATAATATTATAGAAAAAAAGGAAAAGGTGGCTGCTTACAGAGGCCTTGTAAGTCCAAGTATGATGGACGAGATGCAGGAGAAAATTATGAACATTATCGTGATGCAGAAGAAGTATCGTGACAAAGATTATTCAGCTAAGGAACTGGCTACGGATATCGGAACCAACACCCGTTATATTTCTGCTGTTGTCAATGTTCGTTTCCACATGAACTACACATCGTTCGTAAACAAGTATCGTATTGACGAAGCAATGTCAATCCTTGTTGACAAACGCTATCAGAATCTTCGTATGGAGGAAGTGAGCGATATGGTGGGTTTTGCTAATCGCCAGTCGTTCTATGCTTCTTTCTTCCGTTTTATGGGTTGTACACCTCGCGAGTATCGCTTACAGCACCTTCGTCAGCATCCGTCAATGGTAAAGCCAAAGACCAAGAAAAAGAAGGTGACAAAGAAAGAATCATAATATTACATGTATATGTAAGAGAATCCCCATCCGGCAAAAAGACGGATGGGGATTCTTGTATTTATAATCCTTTGTTATTTACTCGTTTTTTGAGGGTGTGGCTATCTTCATGAATATTGGGTAGTGGTCGGAATAGGTGAGATCTCTACGATAGTAGGTCAGTCCTTCGAGGGCTTTATCGTGGAAGATATAGTCGATACGCACCTTCTTATTACCACCGCGGAAAGTGTACATCCAGCCGTTACCACACTCTTTGAAACCGTCGATTTTATCGCCCAGCATCGTGTTGTACACATAAGAGTAGGGAACATCGTTAAAGTCGCCGCATACGATGATGGGGACCTCGGCCTCTCTCATGTCCATGGCTAGTACATTTGCCTGGCCTGCGCGAGCTATCATGCCGATGGTGTAGTTGCCATAGATAGCCTTCAGAACAGCGTTGCTTTCTATCTCAATGCCTTGAGCTGCCATTTTAGCTGCGCCATGCAACGTACGGTTTAAGCCTGTGGTTTCCAGATGGGCATTGTATACACGGTAAACCTCATTATCCACCTTTATTTCAGCCCACATGGCACTGTTGTTGGTCATCTCAAAGTTCAGGTTCTTATGGTTCACGATAGGGTAGCGGCTGTATATTACCATGTCGCTCTCGCCAATAGCCATATACGGGAAATACTCTTTGTAGGAATCGGAGTTCTTGCGATCACCGCTCTGGTCGTTGTATTCTTGCATACAAGCTATGTCAACCTTCTGCTTCTTCATCTCTGCCAGGATGTCCTGTGCCATGAATCCGGAAGTCTCTCGTCCAAACATGGCTACATTGTACGTCGCAATCTTGATTCCCTTTTTTACTTCCGCGTCTTCTGCTGATTTCCCAAACTGGTAGAGTGTGCCTATATAAGGAATACAGCATAATATGGTAATCAGTGGTATCAGTGCCCAGTGCCAACGGCGCATAATACACCAATAGATTAGCAATATCACATTGGCCACGATCAGTATCGGCAGAGCGTAGACTAACATTGCTCGGGCCGTATTGCCTGCAGGATTAACTTCACCGCCATATAAACCTGTGATCGTAAAGATCATCAGCATTACGGTGATAATGAGAATCGTGAACGAAAAGTACTTTTGTACGGCAAGTTTTCCCATAATCAGAAAAATGTTGTAAAATGTGTGTAATTCCTTTTATTCGTCGAGATACTTCTTTACTAACTCAATTAGGCTTTCAACCTTGAAGGGCTTGGGCATAAATTCGTCGCAGCCGGCATTTTTCGCATCACGGATATTTTCTTCAAATGCATAGGCACTCAGTGCAACAACGGGCACTGATGGGTTCACCTCTTTGATAATCCGTGTGGCGTCAAGGCCATTCATCTCTGGCATTCGTATGTCCATCAGAATCAAATCGGGTTTCTCGTCCTCGTTGATAGTTACTGCCTCAATACCATTATGCGCACGCAACAGCCTGTAACGTTTCTGTAATACAATGCGAACCAACTCATAGTTGCTGTCTTCGTCTTCAGCCACCAGGATGGTCTTCTTTGTCAGGTCGTCCGGACGCCCGCTCACTCTGATGGTGCGCACATTGGTTGACGTTGTTGTCCTGTTACGATCCACACCTCCGATAGCACCTTCAAACGGGAATTTGAACTTGAACGTAGCGCCTTCGCCCAATTTTGATTCTACGCTGATAGTACCACCCAGTTTTTCTACGATAATCTTACATAATGGCAGTCCCAGTCCGTAACCGTTGTTCGTTGTTTCTGCATCGCGCGAAACATAGGTCTCGAAGATGTGCTCCAAGTCTTTTTGGTCGATACCCGTACCAGTGTCTTTTACATAGAACTCGATATCCTTAGCATCGTCGAGTAATTGATAGCCGTAGGTGATGCTACCGCTTGAAGTATGCTTCAGCGAATTACTGATGAGATTGGAGAATACCTGTGTCAGACGATTGGGGTCGGTATGGAACGATACCATCATTGAAGGTTTCTTGAATGAGAGCTTTACGGTGTCTGGGCAACGGAACCTGAATATATTCTTTATGCTGTCACCCAAATCGTTCAAGTCTGTTCTTGTCTTTTTCATCACAATTTCGCCAGACTCCACACGCGAGAGGTCGAGAATCTCATTGACGAGGCTCATCAATCTGTTGTTATTGCTCTCGATGATTTCGAAGAATTTCATTCTATCTTCTTGTGAGTCGGTTTCTGCAATCACACGTGAGAAACCTTCTATGGCGTTAAGTGGTGTACGGATCTCATGACTCATATTGGCGAGGAAAAGCGACTTCATCTTGCTGGCTTTCTCAGCCTTCTGCGCTTTTTCCTCGTATTCCTTCAGTTTATGATTGGCTACTGCCAATTGTTCTTGTGCCAGCATTAGGCGTCTGTTAGCATCAGCGAATTTCTGAAGTAATATTTCCTTTTCGTCTTTATCCATTGGCCGTATTAGTATCTAACTTGCTGCAAAGATAATGCATTTTTTTTATATTCCAAAATTCTTTTAAACTTTTTTCAACTTCTTTTCGCTTTTTCCCATGTTCCACTCTTTCCATGTGTTCTCAGATAGACCATTCCGCGAAAAACGTTGATGTTCATAAAGACAAAATAGTAGATGATATGAGGTAGTTTGTTTTCCTTTCCGTAATAATCTAATATCCAGCCAATTATAGATGTGGTGTAGAATATAAACTGCAAGCAAAGCGCGATAGTGTAGAATGTACACGGTTCCATAGCTACAAGAGCAATGTTTACAAGTAGTAGAATGACGAGTGCCACAGGGGTCACGCTCCAGCGCAAAACACGATGACTGACGTACTGAAATGTTACCAATGGCTGACGTCGCGGATTCAGCATTCTGCGCAACCACCAGATACTCTGAAGCCCTCCCGCGGCTATTCTGCGTTTGCGCTTCGACTCCTCAAAAATATTGGCCGAACCATATTCTTGAGCATAGGCATCAGGGGTATATGCTATGCGATATCCTTCGTCGACGACATACATCGACATCATGAAATCATCGAGTAATGCCTCGTCGGGCACTTCGCAAATCAGTGTCGGATCGATGGCGTATAATTCGCCAGCAGCCCCCATCGCTGAGTAGAGTTCACTATCCCAGCGTTTCAGTGTGCTCTCATAACGCCAATACAGGCCTTCTCCTTCTGCAGCAGCTTCGCCCGCTTTTCTTGCGGTAACGCGTTTTTCACCTGCCACACAACCAACAGTAGGATCCTTGAATTGACGGGCAATCTCCCGTAGGGCTCCTGAATTAATCATCGTATTAGCGTCTGTGAAAGTGACATAGCGGGTCTGCAGCTCCCTCAGTCCGTGTTTTAATGCAGCGGTTTTGCCTCGACGCTCAGGACTGAATACTATGTCCACCTCGGGATAGGCCTTTAATAATTCGTTTGTACGGTCGTTGCTGCCGTCTGTCACCCACATGATTCTGAATTTGTCTTTCGGATAGTCTATCTCTAAGGTGTTCTTCATTTTTTCTTCCACCACATCTTCCTCGTTGTAGGCACAAATCATAAGTGTCATTGTGGGAAGTTCTTCATCACTTGGCATTGCGGCCTTCAGGGGAGTGCCCCTGAAGAGCCGTTTCAGCCTAATGATAATATATAATAGTATTCCATATCCTATATAGGTGTAGAATACAATGAGCAGCATGGCCCAGAATAGGATTTTAAGTGTTAGCATAGTGGCTTTTTTAGAGGATTCTTACTTCGTTTCGATTTCTTCCTGCATATCGATATACTGTCGGTTGTTGTCGTAGAACTCGTATTGTAGGAAGGCTAGCTTCTGCGATGGAACTACCCTCACGCCCATTCCGTACTTCAATTGCCATTGTCGTTTTAAGCTGAACAGGCCCTTGTTGATGTAGGCGTCTACGTAGGGGTGTACATGCAGATAGAACTTGCGGATACCGATCTTGTTCACCAGTGTGTCAATCTTACTCTCCAATGTATCCGTAAAGAGGATACTTGACTTGATCGTTCCTTTTCCGAAGCAGGTAGGGCAGGTCTCTTCGACATTCACGCTCATAGCGGGGCGTACTCTCTGTCGGGTAATCTGCATCAGTCCGAATTTTGACAGTGGCAGAATATTGTGCTTGGCGCGATCCTTCTGCATGTTCTTACACATACGCTCGTAGAGTAACTGACGGTCTTCCGGTAGTTTCATATCGATGAAATCCACGATAATGATACCGCCCATATCCCTCAGTCTCAATTGACGTGCCAACTCATCGGCAGCGCCTAGATTTGTTTCCAGAGCGTTGGTCTCCTGACTGTTTTCTTTCTTGATTCTGGTGCCGCTGTTCACGTCGACCACGTGCATAGCCTCCGTACTCTCTATGATAAGGTAGGCACCATGCTTGTAGTTTACCGTTTTGCCGAAGCCCGACTTAAGCTGCTTGGTTACATCGTAATTATCGAAGATAGGTACCGTACCGTTGTACAGTTTCACAATCTCCTTCTTTTCGGGAGCAATCAGTCCCAAGTAGCTTTTTATTTCTTCATATATGCCGCTATCATTTACGTGGATACCGTCATACGTTGGGTTGAATAAATCACGGAGCAATGCTACGGCGCGGCTTTCCTCCTCAAAGCACAATTGTGGGCGCTCTGTAGTTTTCTGTACTTTCGTGATGGCATCTTCCCATCGCTTGAGCAGTATCTTCATTTCTGCGTCAAGTTCTGCGGCTCTTTTGCCTTCGGCTACCGTACGTACGATAACACCGAAGTTCTTGGGTTTAATACTCTGTATCAGCTGTTTCAGTCGGGTTCTCTCTTCGCCACGCTTGATCTTTGTTGATACGGAAACGCTGTCTTCAAAAGGTATCAGCACCAAATAGCGTCCTGCGAAACTCAGTTCGCATGTCAATCGGGGACCCTTGGTGTTGATAGGCTCTTTTACAATCTGTACCAGCAGTTCCTGTCCAACCTTCAACTTGTTGGCAATGCTCCCTTCTTTTTCCAGTTTCGGCTGCAGAGTAGCTTTTTGGATAGGGTAGAGCTTCTTGCGGTCACTAACTACCTGTTTCAGGTATTTCTCATAAGAGTTGAATTGACTTCCCAGATCGAGATAATGCAGAAAGGCCACTCGTTCAGAGCCGACGTCGACGAAGCATGCGTTCAGTCCGGGCATCAGTTTTTTTACTTTTGCCACATAGATGTTGCCTACCGAGTATGATACCGTGCGCTGCTCTTTCTGGTATTCCACCAGTTGCTTGTCTTCGAGCAGTGCTATCGATATGTCTTTCGGTTGAACATCAATGATTACTTCACTTGTCATGGTCTTTGTCTTTCTAAATTAACGTCTAATAGAGGTTGTCGTTAAAACTCAAGAAAGGAGTGCTGCCTTCCGTATTTGAGGGATAGGCTGTTACACTCCTTCCATTTCTTTTCTCTGCATCACAGAGGGGCAAGCTTGTTTTTTACTTGCTCTTGTGACGATTCTTGCGCAGTCTCTTCTTACGCTTGTGAGTAGCCATCTTGTGGCCCTTCTTTTTCTTTCCGTTTGGCATAATCTTAATTGTTTTTATTGATGTTTGTAATTACTTCATTTTCTCGATAAAACTCTTAGAGGGCTTGAAAGCGGGGAAGTCGTGAGCCTCAATAACGAGCGTTGTGTTTTTCGAGATGTTGCGAGCCGTCTTTCTGGCACGGCGCTTTACAACGAATGTGCCGAAGCCGCGCAGGTAGACATTCTCCTTGTCTTCTGCGAGCGATTGGCGGATAACCTCCATGAAGGCCTCTACAGATGTCGCAACATCTCTTTTCGCCACGCCGGTCTCCTCAGCAATTTTGTTGATGATTTCTGCCTTTGTCATATTTCTATACTTATATATATTAATAATGTGAAAATCCGAATCTCTTGGATTTCGGACTGCAAAGTTACTAATTTTCAGTAGATTACCGAAATATTTCCCGTTTTTTTTTCAAAAATTGATGAAAATCGCCTCTCTTTGCCCCTTTTTTTGTATCTTTGCACCATAAAATCGAGCATATATTTATGAAACAGACAAAGATTGTTGCTAGCATCAGTGACCGCCGATGTGATGCGGAGTTTATCCGTAAGTTGTTTATGGCGGGTATGAATGTTGTCAGGATGAACACAGCCCATGCCGACGAGCAGGGTATCAAGCAGATTATTAAGAATGTAAGGAGCGTGAGTAAGCATATTGGCATTCTCATCGACACAAAAGGACCTGAGGTGCGCACCACAGGATGTGACGCTCCCATCACTTACAAGACGGGTGACGTTGTGAAAATCTTCGGTCGTCCAGAAATGGACACTACTCACGACATCATAAACCTTTCTTACTCAAACTTTGCAGCCGACGTGCATGAGGGCTGTCATGTGCTTTTCGACGATGGCGCCCTCGACATGGAGGTTATCGGTGTCAATGGTCCTGCCGTCATCGCTCAAGTTAAGAATGATGGTGTGCTGGGAGCTCACAAAAGTGTCAATGTACCAGGTGTACATATCGATCTGCCCACACTTACAGAGAAAGATCGTAAAAACATCATGCTTGCTATACACGAGGATATTGATTTTATTGCCCATTCATTTGTACGCTCAGCTGCTGATGTCCGTGCCGTACAGGCCATTCTTGATGCCTACAATTCGGACATCAAGATTATCTCGAAAATTGAGAATCAGGAGGGTGTTGACAATATCGATGAGATTATCGAGGCTTCTTATGGCATCATGATTGCTCGTGGCGACTTGGGTATAGAAGTACCCATTGAGCGCATTCCAGGTATTCAGCGTCAGATTATCCGTAAGTGTGTACATGCTAAGAAACCTGTGATTGTGGCTACTCAGATGCTTCACACCATGATTAATAATCCTCGTCCTACGCGTGCAGAAGTTACTGATATAGCCAATGCCATCTACTATCGTACCGACGCTCTGATGCTCTCAGGCGAGACGGCCAGCGGTAAGTATCCTGTTGAGGCTGTACAGACGATGTCGGCTATTGCCGAACAGGCAGAGAAGGATAAAATGCGTGAAAATGATATTGAAGTGCCATTGTCGGCTAATTGTGATATCCGTGAGTTCATGGCTCACTCAGCGATAGAGGCTACAGAGAAACTTGGTGTGAAGGGTATCATTACCGATTCCAATACAGGTGATACAGCTCGTAATCTGGCTGCTTTCCGAGGTCCCAACCCGGTGTTGGCCATTTGTTATCACGACAAACTCCAGCGCTTACTCAACCTTTCTTATGGCGTGATTCCCGTCTACCAGAAAGAACATATCGCTCCCGATGCACTGTTTCAGGCTGCAGTACGCATGCTCCGTCAGAAAGGCTATGTAGAGGAGAATGATAAGATTGCCTACCTGAGTGGTAACGTGGGAGAGGGCGGAGGTACCAAACTTCTTGAAATTAACACAGTGCGCGAGATGTTCACTAACAACTATCGCTTCCATACCCCTAAGAAATAGCTATCTAACAATGTAATATAATTTATGAAACTTTCTACCTTTATTTTAACTTTTGGCTTGGGCGCATTGTCGCTTCAGGCCTCTGCCGTTTTACCATTAGAGATGAGTAATCAGACAATACGTCGTAACCCCTTGCTTGAGCCTAGTAAACTGGCTTTCGGGGCACCAGACTTCAAACAGATAAAAGAGAGCGACTATCTTCCTGCAATTCAAGAGGCTATCAGTCGGCAACGTGAAGAAATACAACAAATAGTAGATAATCCGGACGCTCCTACATTCCAGAATACTATTCTCGCTTTTGAACAGAGCGGTCAACTTTACGAACGTGTTACCCGCATTTTCGATGCCCTCGTTGATGCTCACAAGACACCTGTCATTGCCGAGACAGAAGCTAAGGTGACGCCTCTGCGTACAGAGCTCGCTAATGAGATTAACTTTAATAAGGCTTTGTTCCAGCGTATCAAAACCGTCTACGACCGCGAGTTCTCTAAACTCTCGGGAGAAGACCAGCGCCTAACTGAAGTTGTATATAAACGTTTCGTACGTGCAGGAGCTCTTTTGCCTGATGATAAGATGGAACGTATGAAGCAGATTAATATGCGTATAGCAGAATTGCAGCAGCAATGGGGTACTGTGCTCCCGGATGCCACCAACGACGCTGTGGTATGGGTTGACAACAAGGCAGATCTCGCAGGTCTTAGCGAGGCGGATATTGCTCAGTGTGCCAAGGATGCACAAAGTCGTGGCGGTAAGGCTCCTTATGCCATTGTTATCGTTAATACCACACAGCAGGCTATTCTGACTAATCTTGACAATCGAGATCTTAGAAAGCGTGTCTACGAGGCCTCCCGTCATCGTGCTGATGGGTCTGGTAAATATAACACATATCCTATTGTCGTTGAGATTGCTAAATTGCGTGCTGAGATGGGCGAGATTATGGGGTATAATAATTATGCCTCATATTCATTGGAACGTACAATGGCAAAGAATTCAGATAATGTGTATGCTTTTTTGAGGAATCTCATTAGTGAATATAGCCCCAAGGCTGATGCTGAGACTCAGGCCATCGAGGCTTATGCTCGTAAAACCCAAGGAGCAGATTTCGAGCTTCAGCCCTACGACCGCTTTTATTATTCGGCCAAGATGAAACAGGAACAGTTCAGTATCTCTGATGATGAGGTGAAGCCATATTTCAACATCGACAGTGTACAGGTGAACGGCGTATTTTATGCCGCCAGTCTGGTCTATGGGCTTTCGTTTATTCCTCGTACCGATCTGCCTACCTATCATCCCGATATGAAGGTGTTTGAGGTGCGCGATAAGAGTGGTAAACCCATCGCCTTGTTCTATAGCGATCTCTATCGTCGCCCCACTAAGCGTGGCGGTGCATGGATGGATGGTTTCGCCAAGCAGAGTATTGAACGTGGACAGTTGCCTATCATCTTCAATGTTACCAATTCAGCCAAGGCTCCTGAAGGACAGCCCACGCTGATTAGCTGGGATGAAGTAACCACACTTTTCCACGAGTTCGGTCATGCGCTTCATGGCATACTATCCAACTGTCAGTACAACACTCTTAGCGGTACATCCGTAGCCCGTGATTTCGTAGAGATGCCTTCACAGTTCAACGAGTCGTTTGCCTCTATCCCAGAGGTGTTCGATCATTATGCCAAACATGCCATTACTGGTGAGCCGATGCCTTCCGGTTTGAAAGAGAAGATGCTGGGTAGTATTAATTTCCACGCAGCCTATGCTTTAGGCGAGAATCTTGCTGCAACTTGTCTTGATCTGGCCTGGCATCATCTGTCATCGTGCGAAATTCCTGCAGCCGACGAGGCTGATGCCTTTGAGACTAAGGCGTTGGATCGTATTGGTCTGCTTAATGCTCAGATACCTCCTCGTTACAGCACCTCATATTTTAACCATGTATGGGGTGGAGGGTATGCCGCAGGTTACTATAGTTATCTGTGGACTGAAGTGCTTGCTGTGAATGTTGCTGACACATTCCAGAAACTAGGTGCCCTGAACCCTGCTACAGGTCAGGCGTTCCGTGAAAAAGTGCTTAGTCGTGGCAATACTAAGGATCAGATGGAAATGTTTACTGACTTCACAGGCATGAAGCAGCCAGACGCCTCAGGCTTTCTGAAGTATCGTGGTCTCTGATGTGTGTGTATCGTTAATTATTCCTAAATGATATGTGCCTAAGTCGGGATAATCAAAAAATTGAAGTAATTTTGTCCGTCAAAATAGGAAATATTAAGTTGTTTAACATTTAAATGTTTTATTATCAATGATTTATTCAAAAGAAGTGGAGAACATGTGTAGCGTTTGTAAGGGCGCTTACCATGGACCTGCACCTATCCCC
>JAEEGK010007272.1_pt1 | contig 26395 bp, 29 predicted proteins | sample 8958771 | NCBI WGS metagenome assembly JAEEGK01 (sample SAMN16246547, study PRJNA631951) | gut metagenome | biome: gut microbiome; feature: rumen; material: SC-attached | host: Bos | place: Iran: Karaj | collected 2018-10 | reverse complement strand
CCGAAATTCTTAAAATATATTAAATTTTTAAGGGGTGTCCTGACTTTTGGGACACCCCCACTTTTACTTTGCAAGCAAATTCTAAAATGTCTCACTAAAAAGTAAAAGTTATGACTGGATTATTTCTCTTATTTTTCATGTTGATCATCATCGCGACAATTGCGAACGACTATATTGTTTCACTTAATAAGTAATAAGGTTATGGTTACAAAGAAAATGTATTATATGCGCACAGAAGAAAGTGGCCCCGTTCTGGCACATGATATTTTAAATTATCATCCTTATTATTTGTTTATCTCATTTTTTTCATTTACCTTTGCACCTCAGAATAACTGAATTATGAAATCAAAGAATATAAAATTATCCGAATTGCCTGAAGAGGTGACAGAAGATGGACTGAAGATATATGGCCCCACGTCTTACGAGACGCAGGTAGCAATACTCAGCCATTATCTGCACACTCTTGATGGTAAACATGACATAGCTTCAGGTGAAAAAAGATATGAAATACTTGAAGCAATTCGTGACTACATAGAGTACAAACATAAGCAAGACAAGAAAAACCCATTGTGGGAAGACGTGAGCGACGAAACGGTATGGAAGGTTGCAGAGAGTCCGTTAGAAAATGATCTCTTTGCCGACTTCTTCAATGTTCCGTTCCCTGCACCCAAGAATCCAAAGTTTACCTTCATTGATTTGTTTGCAGGTATGGGAGGTTTCCGTCTGGCAATGCAGGCACAGGGCGGTAAATGTGTGTTCTCTTCTGAATGGAATGCCTATTCACAGAAAACATATTTCTCTAATTTTGGAGAGATGCCCTTTGGCGATATCACTAAAGAAGTGACAAAGTCGAATATTCCTAAAATTCTTATCGACTCCAACATTGACTCCAATTGCAAAAATGCGGCGTAAATTATGACAAGAGACCTCTGGACACGCGACGAGATGATACTCGTTCTTAACCTATATCTGAAGTTGCCCTTTGGCAAGATGGATAGACATAATCCTGATGTTATTCACCTTGCGGACATCATAGGACGTACTCCTAATGCTGTTGCTCTGCGTCTTGTCAACTATGCATCTTACGACCCCATTCTTCAGCGAAGAGGAATATCGGGCATGGCCCATGGTGGAAAGAAGTGTGGCGAGTTTTGGCATGAGTTTATAAATGACCGCGAACGCCTCCTTTTCGAGAGCGAACGTATTCTAGCCGAGCGTGAGGGTACAACAATAGAGAAAAAATACGAGCAGGATATCCGAGACATTCCACAGGACTTGGTTGGAGAGACCAAACTACGTCAGGTTAAGACTCGTGTTAACCAAAACATATTCCGACAGATTGTGCTTGCTAACTATGAGGGGAAATGTGCTCTTACGGGCATAGACCTTTCAGAGTTGCTTGTTGCCAGCCACATCATACCTTGGGCAGATAACGAACAAGAAAGACTAAATCCTGAAAATGGTATTTGTCTTTCTTCCCTTTATGATAAAGCCTTTGACAAAGGGCTTATCAGCTTTACAAACGAAAAGCATGTTATCTTCTCAATACGACTGAAAGAGAATGTAGGCAAGGAGTACTACGCCAAGTATTTCGAACCAATTGAAAACGCTACGCTCGTTACACCTCGTAAATATCACATTAATCCGCAGTTTCTCGAATGGCATCGGGATTGCATATTTAATAAATAAAAGACAATGACAAATCCCCCTAAATATAAAGTCGGCGATACAATATACTGGTATTGCAATGAGGATGGACGGGTACATAATGCAGAAGTCCTGTTTGTGAATGTTGCTAAGGTTGGTGACTTCTATATAGAGGTGAATTATGAGGTCGAAGAAGAATATAATGGCATAAAGAAAACGCTGTTCATCGATGATTATGATTCAATGGATTGTGAAATGTAAAGTGTAAGGACATGACAAAGAAACAAGCAATAAAACTCTTTGAAGAAAAGAAGGTTCGCACGGTGTGGGACGATGAGAAGGAGCAATGGTATTTCTGTGTGGTGGACGTCGTTGAGGTTCTGACGGAAAGTAAAGACCCTTCCGGCTATATAAAGACCATGAAAAGGCGCGACCCAATCCTTGCTAAAGGGTGGGGACAAATTGTCACCCCCCTTTCCGTTCAGACTGCTGGTGGACGGCAGAAAATGAACTGCGCGACAATTAAAGGAATCTTCCGCATTATACAGGCAATACCATCTTCCAAGGCAGAGCCTCTTAAACAATGGATAGCGCAGGTGGCCAGCGAAAGACTTGACCAGATGCAAGACCCAGAGAAGAGTATCGACCAAGCTATTGTTGACTATAAGCGTTTGGGCTATAGTGATGCTTGGATTAATCAGCGCATCAAGAGTATCGAGGTACGCAAGGAGTTGACAGACGAGTGGCAACGGACTGGTGTGCATGAAGGGCTGGAATATGCATCCTTGACGGACATCATTACTCGCGAGTGGAGCGGATTCACCACTAAGCAATACAAGCATTTCAAGGGATTGAAGAAGGAAAACCTGCGAGACAACATGACCAATCTGGAAATAGCCCTTAATATACTGGCAGAAGCTTCGACTACAGAGCTTTCGAAGCAGCGCAATCCCAAGGGCTACAAACAGCAGACCAAAGTGGCTAAGGAAGGTGGTAGTGTGGCAAAAGCAGCCCGTAACCAACTTGAAAGCAAACTCGGCCGCTCTGTCATATCTGAGGCTAAGGCTAGCGACTACCTGCTTCCAAATAACGAGGAAGAGGATAATTGAGATTGTGAAGGAGCGACAAGAGAGAATGCCCAAGCATTTTATAATGTCATAATATGTAATGGACCACCTCACTCCACAACAGCGACATAAGAATATGGCGGCGATTCGCAACAAGAACACGAAGCCAGAATTGATTGTGCGACATGGGTTGTGGAAGCGAGGTTTCAGGTATAGATTAAATCACAAACGGCTGCCTGGGCATCCAGACTTGGTGCTGAGAAAATACAGAACTTGCATCTTCATCAATGGATGTTTCTGGCATGGCCATCTTGTTGATTCGAGCACAATGGAGAGCTCTGCTTGCTGTAAAATACCAACAGCGAACCATGATTTCTGGGTGGCAAAGATTCGCAGGAACAAGGAGCGTGATAAGGAGGAGCAGCGCAAACTGGCAGAAATGGGCTGGCATTGCATCACGGTTTGGGAATGTGAGTTGAAGCCTAAATTGAGGGAGCAGACGTTGGATTCAATAACATTTACGTTGAACCATATTTGGTTGCAGGATCATGGTGCAAAGAACAAATCTTACCCAAAGTTGGAGGAAGAGGATATGCAGATGCCAATGGCAGCTGAGGAATAGCACAAAATGGCCAAGATAAGAGATATGTTAAAACGGAAAGGATTATAGATTATGGGAACATTGAAAGAGTATCAGTGCAATGGTTGTGGCTATACCATAACTGGCACCAGGAAAGGTCGTACCATGGGTATGATGGGTGAAATCGAAACGGAAAAGGTTCCGAGGAAATGTCCTAAGTGCGGAGGTGACATGAAAGAAACTGGAACAGTTATCATGATAGATTAATACCAAGTGCGGAAAGCTGCGGCTAACCGCAGGTTAGAAAATATAATGTTTAGGATATGAAAAAGATTATCATGATGGTAGAGAGGTCAAAGGATTACTTTGACGCATACTCTGAGAATTGTGACGGAATATACGCTGCAGGAGGTAGTATCGATGAAGTAAAGGCTGATGCAGAGAAAGCCATAGAATTGATCAAGAAGACGCTTCCTGAGAGTCAATGGCCGAATGAGATAAAAGGTGATTACGAGATAGAATGGAAGTTTGATGTGGCATGAATCATCGTGCTGTGCCAAGAAAGAAGCAGACTGAAAGGATTCCAGAGGGAATCCACGAATTTGCCCACGAACTATTGAGCATTACATTGTAGTTCGAGGCAATTATTTCTTAAAAGGTACCAGAAGACTGGTCGCGCGGCTCTTTGACACGAAAGGGTCAGGCACCACTGTGCCGCGAGGCAGCACAGATGGATGCCAGACCCTGTTGTCATCTGATTATTTCCTGACGAACTTCTTGTTGTTCTGAATGAGGATACCTCGCGATGAGTCATTGGCTGGTGTGCCGTCGAGATGATAGACACGAGCTGATGACTTTTGCTGTTGTGCTTGAGGGGCTTCAGCCATTCGTGTTGCACGCCCCGTCTTCTCAGCGAATTCAGCACGGGCCTTGGCCAATTGTCCGATGAAGCGTTCGTGGTTACGGATCAACTGGTAGAGCACGCTGCCGGCCATGCGACCTGCATCGACATCGCTCTGCCAATGGTAGCCGGCGATGACACGACTCTGTCCGAACTCATAACCGCGAGCCAGCAGGCCCTCCATGGCTTCATTAGACTGGTTGATGTCGGCCAGTAACAGGGCTGACGTCCATCCCAGTACGGTATGTCCAGAAGGGTATGAACCTTCGTTGCGATGTTTCTCCTCCTTCTCAGGCACAATGGTTCCTTCGTTGTAATAGGCGTATGGACGCTTGCGGGCGAACTGGGCCTTGGCGCCTGAATAGATGCTGTCGCAAGAAGCACAGACATCCTGCAAGATGCTGTAAATCTCAGGTGTACCTTCCTTCGTAATCTCGAGGCCGAAGATGCCGCCAAACTCATCGATGATGGTCTGCATGCTATAGACGGCATCGCGCTGGGCCTGAGCGCAACGTGCCTCGTCGAGGCGCATCAGCTTGCCCCAGAGATGCTGTGACTGGTCGGCAACGAACCGTGCTGATTCAAATTCGGGTGGTGCAGGCAGGATTTTCGTCATATCGGGCAACTCTGCCTTGGTGAAATATGCGTGTCCGTTTTTCTCGTCGCCGGCGGCTTGTACATGGGCTGCACAACAGAATATGACTGCTGCAGCCGTCATTCTCAGTAGATTCTTTTTCATCATTTTTCCTTTTTTGACTTATTTTATTCTTACTATCTATACATTACCTAAATACACATGTCTGACGCCTTCATTTTGTGCGATTTCCTTGGCGTGCTTCAACGTAGAGACGGGAGTCGGCGGAACATCCTCCATTTTGTAGCGGGGGAAGAAGCGGCTGAAGTGCAGGGGTTGGTCGGCCAGTCCGTTGTCCACTATCCAGCGACACATCCGACGGATCATCTGCATATCGTCGTTCACACCAGGGATAACGAGGTTCGTCAGTTCTATCCAAACGCCAGTCTCGTGCATTGCCAGGATGGTGTCGAGTACAGGCTGCAGATGCCCGCCACTGACACGCTGGTAGATGTCGTCTGAGAAAGACTTCAGATCGATGTTGGCAGCATCGAGATAGGGTAGCAGGTCTTTCAGCGGCTCCTGACACACATAGCCCGCAGAGACGAGGATGTTCCAAAGGCCGTTCTCATGCGTCAGCCGTGCGGTGTCAACGATATATTCCAGATATGTCAGCGGCTCTGTATAGGTATAGGCGATGCCTGGGCAGTGGTGCTCCAGACAGAGCGTAACCACCTCCTGCGGCGTGAGGTCATAGTGGCCCACGTCGGATGGCGACACCTGGGAGATCTCGTGGTTCTGACAGTTCATGCAACGGAAATTGCAGCCCGTGCAGGCGATAGAGAGACACTTGGTGCCAGAATGGAAGTGGTAAAGCGGCTTTTTCTCGATGGGGTCGATGGCCAGCGAACAGGGTTTGCCATAGACTAAGCTCCTGAGCACACCGTCATCGTTGCGTCGGCTACGACAGATGCCCGTCTTGCCATTTGCTATATGGCAATGGTGCGGACAGAGCAGACACTCCACCCGTCCGTCATCCAGCGTCCTATAGTATCTGCACTCCATCAGAATACGATCGCTTCATACACATACAACTCGGCATCCTTCCAGCCGTCCCAGCCGATGCCCGCCTTGTCCTGTGCACAGTGACCCACGAACTCCTCCTTCGTCCAGTTCACCTCGTCGGCCACCTGTGGCAGGAACGTGCCGCTACGGTAACCCTTGCGGATATAAATGCCATGCTTGTGCAATTGGAATTCATCCAGACTTTGTATGCGCCGCATGGGCGTGAGCACAGAGATCTCGATGTCTATATCGTCGAGTTCGTCCTTCGTAACAGGCATAAACCGTGGGTCTTCAAAGGCAGCAGCACGAGCCATCTCTGCCACAATCTCATGCAGGGGTATATCCTCTCCGAAGTGTCCGATACACCCGCGAAGCCGTCCATGTTTGTGCAGTGACACGAAAGCACCACATTTGGAATTGAGTGTCTTTGTCAGCCCACTGGGCTCCGCTATCCGTTTGCCGTCCAGCGAGTCCTTGATACTTTTATAAGCAATCTCTTTCAGCATCCGCTTCTCATCATCCGCCAAGGAGAACTCCTGAGATGCGCCACGAACAATCGCAAACGCATGATAGCCTACCACTCTGCTATGATCATGATCGTCGATATCACCAGAATTCTGATACAACAGATGCTTCACCTCGTACTGGCCGTCGATCATCATCAGCAGCGTAGCAATCGCCAGTTCACCACAGGCACTTGTAGCCAGATTGCGTACACCGCTGCTGGCATTTTCTCCCAGCACGGCGATAAACCGCTTTACGTCGCCAGTCTCAATGGCCTTGCCCGTTTTGGCATCCACCTCGCAGGCATCCTCATACGACGGATAATGGGAGAAATCGCTGCTCACGACGAACAGGTTCTCCTCCGTCAGATAGGGCTTCAGCGCCTCGGCCATCCGTTTCAGCTTGAGGAAGTCGTTCGTTGATATAATGATGGGTACGATGGGCGGCACCTCACCCAGTCGTCTCTGCAAGAACGGCAGCTGCACCTCCAGACAGTGCTCCCTGTCGTGCGCCTTGGGCTGATAACTGAAAACACTGTCGGCGGCTATCAGTTTCTGTGCCGTCTCGAGGTCGACCTTCACTTCTCCCAACGGGGTGGCATAACAGTCGAACGCCGTGTTCACCGATGCCCCGTCGAGCCACTCATGATGACTCGGTCCCAGCAGGAAAACCCGCTTGAACTGCTTGCCGTCGGGAATCGCCCGATAGGCCGCAGCCGCCACGTTGCCTGAGAAATAATAGCCTGCATGAGGCACAATCAATGCTGCCACATGCTCGTATTGCTTGTCCTTGGCGTGAAGAGTCAGGAAGCTGTCCACCTCCTCGCTCAACGCTCTTGCATCGCCCGTGTAGAATCGGTTTGCCTGTGTCGCAGGTCTTACCTTCGGCTCGTTCGCCATCTGACCGTTACATGTATTCATCATCATGATTGTAGCTATTATCGTTATTAACCTCATCATACTCATTATATAAGCGACGGCAAAGATACGAAAAAAACTTCGCAACTCGATGACAAAGAGAACTTTTTTGTAAAAATTTCCAAATTATCGTCCTATTATATGGAAAATATGATTATCTTTGTAACCTCAATATGCATGTAGGAATATGGCGAAGGAACAATCAGCGATCAAGGAGAGGCAGCGGACAGACCTGAGGGAGCCGCGACGCTATAAGGTGACCATCTACAACGACGACTTCACGACGATGGAATTCGTGGTGAAGATTCTGACGCTGGTGTTCTTCAAGAGTGAGGCGGAGGCGGAGACGCTGATGCTGCAGGTACACCACTCGGACAAGGCCGTGGTGGGCATCTACAGCTATGACGTGGCGACCTCGAAGGTGAGGAAGGCTACGACGATGGCGCGAGAGGCTGGTTTCCCACTTCGACTGACTGTTGAACCTGAAGAACTTTGAAATCGTATGGCAGAGATCAAACAGACGGAACGGGCAGGCAGAGTGTTGAAGGACACGATGAACTGCTGCAAGGAATACAGACATGAGTTCGTCATGCCGGAACACCTGTTGCTGGTGTTGACCGACGATGACTGCTTCAGCAGGATTCTCGATAACTTCTATCCGATAGGGACGTTCGCAGAGCGGTTGGAAGAAAAACTGGAGGAGGTGGAGACCGTCCCTGAGGGCCAGAACTATGAGCCTGAAGCTTCAACACAGATGGGACAGGTGATCGAGATGGCCTGTGGACAGGTGATCAACAGCAGTGCGAAGGCGCTGGACCTGCCGCATCTCGTGATGGGTATCCTGCTACTGAAGGAGTCGTGGGCCTGCTATCTGCTGAAGGATGCGCTGGGCGACAAGGAGGGCAACTTCATGAGTCAGCTGATCAGTGGCTATGAGTTTGAAGATCATCTGGAAGAAGAGACGGGTGAGCGCAAACACGAGGAAGCCTGGCGACGGCTGGTGACCTGTATGAACGACCTTTACAGGAAGCACAACCCGTTGATAGGCCGTGAGCAGGAGTTGGAGCGCACCATCCAGGTACTCTGTCGACGCGACAAGAACAATCCGCTGCATGTGGGTGAGCCTGGCGTTGGTAAGACGGCCCTTGTCTGGGGACTGGTGAGGATGATAGAGGAGGGGCGCGTGCCTGAACGCCTGAAGGGTAGTCGCATCTACCAGCTCGACATCGGAACGCTGCTGGCAGGGACGCAGTATCGCGGCGACTTCGAGAACCGTATCAAACAGATCATGGACGGCATTCAGGAGGAAAGCGACAAAAATATCGTCTATATCGACGAGATCCATACGTTGGTGGGCGCAGGTGCCACTGGTGAGGGTTCGATGGACGCGTCGAACATGCTGAAACCTTATCTGGAGGCAGGTTCCATTCGGTTTATCGGCTCGACGACCTACGAGGAGTATAACCGTCACTTCTCGCGCTCGAAGGGACTGGTGCGCCGATTCCAGCAGATTGACATCCCTGAGCCTACACCTGAGGAGACAAAGCATATACTGAGGCAGTTGCGTGAGCCATACGAGCAGTTTCACGGCGTGACCTACGACGAGGCGGCACTCGACTATGCCGTGGAGGCCAGCTATAAGTTCGTGAACGACCGTTTCCTGCCAGACAAGGCCATCGACCTGATTGACGAGGCAGGAGCTTCGTTAGAGGTGAGAGGCGAAGAAGTGAAAAGTGAAAAGTTTGTGACGAAGGCTGATATCGCTGATGTGCTGGCGAAGACGTGCAAGGTGGATGCGATGGCGATGAAAGAGGACGAGGACAACAGTCAGTTGGAGTCGCTGGCACCACGGCTATTGGCGAAGATATATGGTCAGGATGAAGCCATCCGTCAGGTGGTCGAGGCCGTACAGCTGTCGAAGGCAGGTCTGCTCGACGATAATAAACCGCTGGCCTCACTGCTGTTTGTGGGTCCAACTGGCGTAGGCAAGACGGAAGTGGCGCGTGTGCTGGCTAAGGAATTGGGTATCACGCTGTTGCGCTTCGATATGAGCGAATATACTGAGAAGCATACGGTGGCCAAGTTGATCGGATCGCCTGCGGGCTACGTGGGTTACGAGGACGGAGGTCTGTTGACGGATGCCATCCGCAAGACGCCTAACTGCGTGCTGCTGCTCGACGAGATAGAGAAGGCGCATCAAGACATCTATAACATCCTGCTACAGGTGATGGACTATGCCCGACTGACGGACAACAAGGGGCGCAAGGCCGACTTCCGCAACGTGATTCTCATCATGACCTCGAATGCAGGGGCACAGTATGCTGCCCAGGCCAATATCGGCTTCACAGGGAAGGTGTCTCGTGGTGAGGCGATGTTGAAACAGGTGAAGAAAACGTTCAAGCCAGAGTTCATCAATCGTCTGACGGGTACGGTGGTGTTCAACGATATGGACCGTGAGATGGCGACGCTGATCCTCAAGAAGAAACTGGGTGAACTGCAGGAGAAACTGACCGCCAAGCAGGTCACAATGACGCTGAGCGACGAGGCCTTCGCACAGTTGATCGACGAGGGCTTTACCCGCGAATACGGTGCCCGTGAGATGGATCGCGTGATCGCCCAGCGCCTCAAGCCGCTGCTGATGAAGGAGATACTCTTCGGCAGTCTGAAACAGGGTGGCACTGTTCAATTGAAAATTGATAATGGAAAATTGATAATTGTTAATTAAGTGTCTGTTTTTCAATTAGATAAGAATCTCTGGTTCCCTGATCCACATCTAGGTGAGGAAGACGGGTTGATCGCTGTTGGCGGCGACCTCTCCGTAGACCGTCTGCTGCTGGCTTACTCCCACGGGTTTTTCCCTTGGTTCTCGTTCCGTCATCGGCAAGAGCCGTTGTGGTACTGTCCGCTGCAGCGTTTCGTGATCTTTCCCAAAGAGGTTCACGTGAGTCACTCCATGCAGCAGCTGATCAACAAGCACCATCTGAAGCCTACCATCAACAAGGATTTCGAGGGTGTCATCCTGGGGTGTGCCACAGCGCAGAACCGCAATCAGGAGGAAGGTGCCTGGCTGGGGCCTAACATGATAGAGGCATATACAGAACTGCATCGCCAGGGTTTCGCGGCGAGTGTGGAGATATGGGAGGATGACCAGTTGGTGGGTGGTCTCTATGGTGTGAATCTGGGCAGGGCGTTCTTTGGCGAGAGCATGTTCTCGCTGGTGCCCAGTGCCTCGAAACTGGCCCTGATACATCTGGCCCGTATGCTTGAGGTTCTTGGTGGCAATATCATCGACTGCCAGTTCGAGACTCCTCATCTGCGCTCGATGGGCGGCAGATTCATTCCCTATGAGGAGTATATCAGCATCATCAGGTCGGAGTAAGCCCCTTAAAGGCAAAAAAATCTTAAATAACAGGGCATTCTGACTTTTATCTGCCAGATTTGCATTACCTTTGTCGTTGACAATTGAATTGTTATTTCTTAAAACTATTACAAGATGAAGAACAAAGATCTTTGCCTTTATGGGGCAGCTTTATTTGGAATGGTGCTGTTAACGGCATCGTGTGAGAAAATGAACCTGAGTGGGCGCTCGAACAATGCTGACGAAGGGGAGGCGAATGTGGTGGTACGCATCACGAGTTTTGAACAGGTGCCATTCAGTGCGTCGACGCGAGCGGCTGTCGGTGACGTCTGTAATCACTTGAACTTTGTGGTCTTCGACGAGAACGGCGAACGTGTGGACCAGAAGAACCAGGAGTTGGGCGACGAAGGCTTCGGCGAGGGACGGTTTACGCTGCCGTTGGGCAATTACCTGTTGGCTATCGTGGCTCATAGCTCGGACGGCAATCCCAGCGTGAACAAGCGTACGGCGAGCAAGAACGAGTCGATCTCGTTTACGAATGCCAAGGGCTATACGGACACATTCTTCGCCTCGAAGGGTCTGACGGTGGGCGACAGCGCCATCAACCTTGACATGAACCTGCGTCGTGTGGTGGCCAAGGTGAGGTTCGTCAACGAGGATGCCATTCCTGAGAAGGCTGACAGCATCAGGATTTATTATGAGGGCGGCTCAGGTTCGATCGATGCGCAGAGCGGCTATGGCAATGTGAAGTCGAAGCAGACGACGTGGTTTGACAAGCGAGAGACACCGTTTGAGATCTACACCATCCCCTGGGAGGACAATGCCTACCTGGAGGCGACCATCGGCGCGTTTCAGGCTGGCGAACTGCTGACATCGACGGTAATCGACAGCATCCCCATCCGCAGGAACTGCATCACGACCTGTCGAGGGGCACTTTTCGACGGGAAGGTGACAAAGGTGAGCTTTACCATCACGGTTGACGACAGTTGGGGTACGCCCATCGACTACCAAATACCCCCGAAATAAAACTTTTGAGTGGAAAATTTTGTAGTGTCGCGTAAATTGACTATTTTTGCACGCACAAATCTTGACTATCATGGATAAAAAGCAGACGAACGACACGCTGCGCAGGAATGTGGAGCTGTTGTCGAAACAGACTGAGAAAGAGGTGGGCATGATGCCCGCCACTGAGGCGCCGCTGCCTTCGGTTCAGACGGTGAAAGAAATCATCGTGCTGGTGAAGAACATCATCTTCCCAGACTATTTCAACAAGCGGCAGCCCGACGAGGCCATCAGGTCGTATTATATCGGCGTGCATATGGAGCAGTTGTATACGCAGTTGGTAAAGCAGATTGCGCACGGACTGCAATTCTGTGAGGATTGCGCAGCCATCCGCACGAAGGCTCAGGTGTACGACGAGGCTGAGCGGTTGGCCTTGGAGTTTATCGATGCCCTTCCTGAGATCAAGCGTCTGCTCTATACCGATGTTGAGGCGATGTTCGACAACGACCCTGCCGCACCTAACTATGGTGAGGTAATCTTCAGCTACCCTGTGGTGAACACGATGACGCACTACCGTATAGCCCATAAGTTGCATGAGTTGGGTGTGCCTGTCATCCCCAGAATCATGACGGAGCTGGCTCACTCGAAGACTGGTATCGACATCCACCCAGGTGCCCAGATCGGTGAGTATTTCTCAATAGACCATGGTACGGGTGTAGTCATCGGCGAGACAACCATCATCGGCAACCACGTGACGCTGTATCAGGGTGTGACACTGGGTGCGAAGAGTTTCAAATACGATGAGAACGGCAATATGCTGAATGTGCCACGCCACCCGATCATTGAGGACCATGTGACCATCTATTCGAATGCCTCGATTCTGGGGCGCATCACCATCGGACACCATTCAATCATCGGTGGTAACATCTGGTTGACGCACAGCGTTCCTCCCAATTCGAGAATCCTCCAGTCGAAAGCCATCGATGCAGGATTCACCGACGGAGCAGGAATATAATAGTGGTTAGTAATCTCTAACCTCTAACCACTAACCTCTAACCACCAAGAAGGCTTCCTATTCGGAAGCCTTCTTCTTTCCAAACTCTGGGTCGATCTTCAGAAGCGAGGTGACGATGTAGGTCATGGCGCAGGCGGCTACCACGATGAGGAAGAACGTGGGGTAGCCGACACTCTCTTGGAGGGCACCTGCAAAGAGACCTGGTATCATCATCGACAAAGCCATGAAGGCAGTGCAGAGAGCATAGTGGGCCGTCTTGTGCTCACCCTGACTATAATATATAAGGTATAGCATATAGGCTGAGAATCCGAAACCGTAGCCGAACTGCTCGATGAAGATACAGGTACCGATATTGATGAGGTCGGAGGGCTGGACATAAGAGAGGTAGACGTATACGAGGTCGGGTAGGGTGATGGCCAGTACCATAGGCCAGAGCCAGCGCTTCAGTCCATCGCGGCTGGCACAAATGCCGCCAAGGATTCCACCAAGGGTCAGTCCGATGACACCCACCGTGCCTTGTACAAGACCAAACTCACCATCTGAGAGACCAAGTCCGCCATTGCTGACCTTGTCAACGAGGAAGAGGGCACTGATCTTCGCCAGCAGACCTTCAGGCATGCGGTAGAAAAGCATGAAACAGATGCCCACCCACACCTGGGGCTTGCGGAAGAAGGTGACCACCGTATCGCGGAACTCGCATAGGATGTCGTTGGCTGTCTTTCGGCCACGATCGGCATCCTCAGAGGGGCGCGGCAGTACCCAGTTGTGATAGAGCCAGAAGGCGATGAAGAGGCCTGCCATGAGGTAGAACACGAGACTCCAGGAGTAGCGGATGGAGCGTGTGAGTACCTGCAAGGCTCCTGCGAGGCCGACAAGCAAGCCTGAGGAGAAGATGGTGGCGATGCGGTAGAACGTGGAACGGATGCCCACGAAGTAAGCCTGCTCGTGTTGTTCGAGGCCCAGCATATAGAAGCCGTCGGCAGCAATGTCGTGTGTGGCACTCGAGAAGGCCATCAGCCAGAAGAAGGCCAGTGAACCTTGTAGCCAGAAGTCGGCAGGGATGGTAAAGGCCACACCAGCCAACGAGGCGCCGATGAGCAGTTGCATGGTGATAATCCACCAACGCTTGGTGCGCAACATGTCGACAAAGGGACTCCACAGGGGTTTTATGACCCAAGGCAGATAGAGCCACGAGGTGTAGAGCGTAATGTCGGTATTTGACAGGCCGAGACGCTTGTACAGAATCATCGAGATGGTCATGACGGCCACGTAGGGCACTCCTTCTGCGAAGTATAAAGTGGGCACCCAGGCCCAGGGACTTTTCTTATTCATAGATTTGCTGTATTTTTGCGTTGCGATAATAGAAGAGGAGGATCTCGTCGTAGGTCTTGCCCTGCTCGCCCATGACGGCGGCACCTATCTGGCAGAGTCCTACGCCATGACCCCAGCCCTTGCCGTGAAGGATGAAACGATCGCCCTCGCGCTCCACCTCAAAGGCGGAAGAGAGCAGGTGGCTCTCGCTAAGAGCACGACGGATCTCGAGTTCCTTGCCGATGGTGAAGGTTTTCTTCGTACCTACAATCTTGAGTTTCCAGATACGTCCGCTCTTGCCTCGTTCGAGGGGAATGAGGTCGGTGATAAGGCCGAAATCGTCCTTCAACTTGCGATTGACGAGTTCTGAGAGTTGCTCCTGCGTGTATTCGACGGTCCAGTGATAGAAATCGGGCGTCTCCTGATCGTAATCGTTGAGCACCTGCGAGAGAATCTGTTTGTCGGAAGTGTTGCACCAGGGGTCGTGGACACTGACGAGATAAGGCTTCGGCGTATCTTCCCAGCAATACTGGAACTCCTCAGTGTCGCCACCACAGCACTTATGGAAGCGGGCGTCGCAGATCTCGCCGTCGTAGGTGAGAATCTGTCCACGCGTCTGACTGATGGCTTCTTCCACATGACAGTTGCGCGCATGGACGATGCCCTGATAACGCTGGCAATGGTCATCGGCACAGACATCGAAGATGGTATGGTCGTCGCGGTCGTACCAGCGGATGAACTCATCGTCTTTCTTGATGAACGAGAAGAAGTTGTCGGCACCATTCTCGTGTTGGCGGCGTTTCTCTATCTGGGCCAACAACCACGAACGGCTGATGACGGCATGGGCCTTCAGGAATTCGGGCGAGGCAGTGGCCGACATCTCGCTGGAGATGACGCTGGCCAGATAACGCTCAACGGGTAACTCGTTGATGGCAACAATCTTATCGGCCTCGACCACGATACGCAGAGTACCCTCGAAGGTCTGAGCCTGCTGACGCTCCCAGTGGAAGTTGACTCCGATGGTGACATCCTGCAACTCGAACGATGCATCGTCGGCCTGTGGTCTGAACGTCAGATTACGGTATTGGGTACCACGCCAAAGGATACCTCCCTCAGAGAACTCTACCGTTTGCGGACCCGTAATAACCTCACCTTTGGCCACGTATGGCTGATTCAGGGTGAAGGTGATCTTATCGGCAGTCACAATACCTACGGAGACGTTGGGCTCCTTTGAGTTGAGAGTGGAGAACGGAGAGTTGAGCGTTTGGGTGTTGGCAGTCTTCAAGCGGTCGATGAGCTGCGCGAGCTCTTCCTTATCCAGCGACACCTCTGCGAGGATGCTGAGGGCGCGCTCAGGGGTGAGTCGCTCGAAGTCCTCCTGACGAGGCGTAATAAAGAGGCCCGCCATATCGAGGGCGCCTGGAGAGATGATATACTGTTCGTCGCCCTCGGCATAGTAGCAGTCAGGACGATGCTTGGAGCGCAGGAAGACGACGGAGAGGTATTCATCGCGATAACGCCAGCTGACGATATTCATCATCGGCTCGACCTCATCGGCGCGTAACGGCATGGCCTCGTAGAGACGGCGGAACAGTTGTTCGTCGCCGTATTGCGAGCGGCTGCGGATAAGCATCGCAGGACAAGGATATTCCTCGATGAGAGAGATGTCCTCGTCGTCGTTGAGGCTGACGATTTTCGTCAGATGGTGGCTGAGCCGTTTCCATGACTTCTGGAGGGGTAGTGTGCCACTGGTGCCAGCCTGGAAATGGGCATGATCGGGTGCTGAGGCGCCACATTTAGGACCGTTGTAGAACACCATCAGCTCTGGGTACTCCTCGAGCAGCTTATGGATCTCTCCATAGGCCTCACGGATCAGCTGCGGCACATGCTTCACATTCGGAATGGTGAAGTGGATGGGCAGGATGGGGTAGGGGTTGACAAGCAGGTCGTATTGGCTGTCGATGGATTTCTTGAACTGCTCCTTGGGACGGTTCTGCTCGCAGAGGAAACAGGGCCGTTCAGCAAGGGTCTTCTTGTCGATGCTGGCACCTGTCGACACCATTCGGGCAGGATTCCACTGAACATGGAAAGAAGAGGCGCCGACCACGAGTTCGCGTGTCTTCACATTACGCAGATCGTGATAGCGTCGACGGGCATCGTCCCACTTCTCGAGCTGACGGTTGAAGAATCGCAGCAGGGGCGAGTCGTTCATCAGTTCCTGCTTGCCTTGTAGCATCTGCTGACGGGCACGTATCTCGAGGGTGCGCAGGCGGTCCTTATACAAGTTGTTGGCGTTGATCTTGTCAATTGAGAGGGCTGCGTCGCTGTTTCCAACCCATCGGCGACAGAGATAGAGTTCTGTGAAGATGCGTCCGATGCGGTAATGGCGTGAGAAAATCAGTCCCAGGGCATAGTCCTCGCCATAAGAGGTGTTAGGGAACTGTACTTGTCGCAGCAGGGGTGTGAAGAAGGCACGTGGGGCACCTAAGCCGTTGATGCGCAATGCATTGTTGGGGCCATTCTCGTCTGTCCATTCGGCATGATCGATCAGTCCTGGCGGCAGGGTGTTGAGCTCGAAATCGCACATCCGATAAGAGCCGATGACCATTGCTGCGTTCTGCTTATAGAAGGCGTCCACCACCTGTTGCAGTGTCTTGGGCGATGAATAGAGGTCGTCGCTGTCGAGTTGTACGGCAAAGCGTCCGCAGCGGTCATCGTTGATGGCTACGTTCCAGCAACCGCCGATGCCCAGATCGGTACGTTCAGGGATGATATGGATGAGACGCTCGTCGTGGAAGCCTTGTAGCAGTTCGGTCGTCTTGTCAGTCGAGTGGTTATCCACCACGATGACATTGTATTTGAAGCTGGCTTTCTGCGAAAGTACGCTGTTGACGGCGTCGCAGATGGTCTTCTCGCGATTGAAGACGGGAATGACCACTGAGGCCTCGACGTCGAACTCCTGCTCGTTGAAGTCAGGACGGCGATAGAACGAAGGGTCGATCTTCGCGCCGATCTCAGCCAGATGGGCTGTGGCAGCCTGCTCCATCTCGATCTGCACTTCGCGATTGCGTGGATTCACGTAGTCGAACTGCTTCACGCCCGATGCACGCGTATCTGTCTCCTCTTCGGTATAGAGTTTCTCGTTGATGTGGAAGATCTCCCCATGACGGCTCAGGAAGAGTCGGAGGGCATAGAGGCCGGCATGCTGATAGTCGTTCTCGCCGGCTTGTGTCGCAAACTCATGGAGCAATGACGTCTTGACGAGGCGCAGGCATCCGAAGTCGAAGTCGTCGCGGATGCTACCCAGATGGTAGTCGATGACGGGATGATCCTTGCGTTCGCCACCTATGATGTCGTAATGGTCGGCATAGACCATTGCCGCATCAGAGTCGGAAGCCACGCGGAGCATACGTTCGAGGGCTCCTTGACCCATAAGCAGCTGTCGAGGCTGTGTCTGCAACAGGGCATAATCGGCCTTGGCATTCTCGGCAATACTCATCAGTGTGTTGCTACTCGAGAGGTTGCCCACCACAATCTGATGACAGTCAGAAAAATCGGCAGCCTCTTCCTCGGAAAGCTGTTGGCTGACAAGTAGGAATATGTGTTGGATCGTCTTGCTGACTCTCAGCTGCCTAACGGTGTGTAGGGCGGTCTTGAGATCGTCGCAAGGCAAAAAACAATCAATTTTTTCTCTCATGAAGTGATTTTGTTTGTTTTATAAGGTGCAAATTTCGTAATATTTTCCGAGAAAACCAAAAAATTCGAGATAATTTTGTAACTTTGCGCCCAAATTGTACTCATGACTGAAGGAATGAAGGTATTAATGGGAATGTCGCTCGGCGAGCTGAAGACACTGGTGAAAGAGCTGGGGATGCCTCAGTTCACTGCCGGTCAGATAGCCAAGTGGCTCTATCAGCAGCATGTGAGAAGCATTGATGAGATGACAAATATCTCGAAGGTCAATCGCGAGCGGCTGGCTGAACATTGCGTCGTTGGTGCGATGGATCCTATCGACTGTCAGCGTTCGAAGGACGGCACCATCAAATACCTTTTCCCTGTAGGTGATGGTTCGAAATTCGTCGAGACAGTCTATATCCCTGAAAGGCAACGGGTAGGCGAGCAAGGCTCGGGAATTGGTGAGCGGGCTACGCTTTGTGTATCGTGTCAGGTGGGCTGCAAGATGAACTGCCTGTTTTGTCAGACGGGTAAGCAGGGCTTCGAGGGTAGTCTTTCGGCTGGTGACATCCTGAATCAGATCTACGCCTTGCCTGAGCGCGAAACATTGACGAATATCGTGTTTATGGGTCAGGGAGAGCCGATGGATAACCTCGACAATGTGTTGAGAGCCACGGAGATACTGACTTCCGACTATGGCTATGCCTGGAGTCCTAAGCGCATCACAGTGAGCAGTGTGGGTATCAAGGGAAAATTGAAGCGGTTTCTCGACGAGAGCGAGTGCCATGTGGCCATCTCGATGCACTCGCCGTTGCCAGAACAGCGCCAGCAACTGATGCCTGCTGAGCGACAGATGTCAATCACAGAGGTAGTGGAGCTGCTGAAGCAGTATGACTTCACCCACCAGCGTCGCTGCTCGTTTGAGTATATCTGCTTTGCGGGTCTGAATGATACGACGACCCACGCCCGTGAGATTGTGAAGCTGCTCGATGGACTGGAGTGCAGGGTGAACCTCATCCGTTTCCACGAGATTCCCGATGTAGACCTGCCTGGGGCAGACGAGAAGCGCATGGAGAGTCTGCGCGACTATCTGACGAAGCATGGTGTGTTTACCACCATCCGGGCAAGTAGGGGGCAGGATATCTTCGCGGCTTGCGGGCTATTGTCGACTGACAAGAAATTAAGAATGAAGAATTAAGTATTTAGAGATATATGGAAGAAAGAAAGATTCGCGTGGCAATCACGCATGGTGATACCAACGGTATCGGCTATGAGACGATTCTCAAGGCTTTTGAGGATCCGATGATGTTCGAGTTGTGTACACCTATTATATATGGTTCGCCCAAGGTGGCTGCCTTTCATCGTAAGGCCATGAATCTGGAGACCCAGTTCACCATTATCAACCAGGCAGAGGACGCTCGAGACGGCAAGCTGAACTTGTTGGCTACGTTCGACGACGAAGTGGTGGTGGAGTTCGGCCAGTCGACAGAGGCATCGGCTGAAGCCGGTCGTAAGGCGATGGTTCGTGCGAAGGAGGATCTGATGAAGCACCTTTACGATGTACTCGTGACGGCACCTGTGAAACCCTCCAACAATCGTTCTAAGGAAGACAAGTCGCTGACGGTGATGGTGAGCGAGGCTGTGCGCATTGGCCTGGTGACCACCCATCTGCCTCTCAAGGAGGTGCCAGCCGCTATTACTGCTGAGAAGATCTGTGAGAAGGCCCGTATCTTCCACCAGAGTCTGAAGCGCGACTTCCGCATCTCAAATCCGCGTATTGCCGTATTGGCGTTGAATCCGCAGGAGGGAACGGAGGAGAAGGAGATTATACGTCCTGCCATCGAAACGATAGAGAAGGAAGGTATACAGGCGTTTGGTCCCTATGTGGCCGATCAGTTCTTTGGCGAGAATCTCTATGAGCAGTTCGACGGCGTGCTCGCTATGTACGACGATCAGGGCAATGTACCTTTCAAGACACTTGCTCAGGAGTATGGTGTGAAGATGAAGGCTGGCATCTCTGCGATTGTTACCACGCCCGATCAGGATCCCTCGTTCGATATCGCCGGTAAGGGTATTGCCGACGCACAATCCCTTCGTCATGCTATCTATACGGCTATCGATATGTACCGTCATCGTCAGGAGTACGATGCGCCGTTGGCTCATCCGCTGCCGAAGCTCTATCATGAGAAGCGCGAGGACGGCGATAAGGCACGCTTTACGCTTCCAAGGCCCAAGGACCAGTTCAAGTAATGAAAAAGAAATACCAGAACGCCTTTTTCATCTTCGGTCTCCTGGTGCTCGTCATCATGGTGACACAGCTCGACTTCCAAGAGGTCTGGGCTGGATTGAAGCATGCCGGCTACTGGTTTTTCGCTGTGATTGCCCTTTGGGGCTTCCTCTATATCTTCAATACGGCCACGTGGTATATCATCATCGACAGCATCGGTGGTGAGCGTGGTGTCTGCCGTCAATGCCGTGTTGGCTTCTGGTGGCTCTATAAGATCACCGTCTCAGCCTTCGCCCTGAACTACGCCACGCCTGGCGGTCTCATGGGAGGAGAGCCTTACCGCATCATGTCGCTCTCGCCTAAGATCGGCACCGCCAAGGCCTCCTCATCTGTCATCCTCTTTGTGATGACCCATATCTACAGCCACTTCTGGTTCTGGCTCTTGTCGGTGGGGCTCTATGTGCTGACACAGTCGATGACCACCTTGGCCTGCATCCTGCTGCCCATCATTGCCGTCGTCTGTCTCATCGTCATCTGGTTCTTTATCCGAGGCTATAAGAAGGGCATCGCCGTGACGGGTATGAACATCCTCAGCCACTTCCCGATGGTGAAACGATGGGCACAGCCGTTCGTGGAGCGCAACAAGGACAAGCTCGCTGAGGTCGATGCACAGATTGCGGCGCTGCACAACCAGAATCCGCGCACGTTCGTGACTGCCGTCGTGCTCGAATTGCTCTGCCGACTCTTCTCCACACTCGAGATCTACTTTATTCTGCTGGTTATCATGCCCGGAGTCACCATTCCGCAATGCATTCTCATCTATGCCTTCACCACACTTTTTGCCAACATGCTCTTCTTCATGCCCTTGCAATTGGGTGGTCGAGAGGGTGGTTTCCTGATGTCTGCCGAGGGACTCAGTCTGTCGGCTCAGGCAGGTATCTTCGTGGCACTCATCGTACGTGTCCGTGAACTCATTTGGACGGCTATCGGACTGCTTTTAATCAAGCTTGAGAAGAAAGAAAAGTGATTTTCCGTTAAATTTCTGCCAAAATTGCAGATAATTCAGAAATAATGTGTAATTTTGTCAGCTCAATGAAGACTTCAGAACTTCAAACCATCAAACAACGGTACAATATCGTGGGCAACTGCGATGCTTTGAACCATGTGCTGGACGTAGCCCTCCAAGTGGCGCCCACAGACCTGAGTGTGCTCATCGTCGGAGAGAGTGGAGTGGGTAAGGAGATCATCCCCCGTGTGATTCACGACAATTCGCCACGCCGACGTGAGAAGTATTTCGCCATCAACTGCGGCTCCATCCCTGAGGGCACTATCGACTCAGAGCTTTTCGGACATGTAAAGGGCTCGTATACGGGTGCCATCAACGACTCGCCAGGCTATTTCGGCGTGGCCAATAAGGGTACACTGTTCCTCGACGAGGTGGGCGAACTGCCGCTGGCCACTCAGGCACGACTGTTGCGTGTACTCGAGACGGGCGAGTATATCCCCGTAGGAGGTACTGAGATCCGCAAGACCGACGTGCGCATCGTGGCTGCCACGAACCTGAATATCCGTCAGGCCATCAGTGAAGGCCGTTTCCGCGAGGATCTCTATTATCGTCTGAACTCGATACCCATCCAGATGCCGCCACTTCGTGAGCGTGGTGAGGACATCATCCTGCTCTTCCGACTCTTTGCGATGCAGATGGCCGAGAAGTACAAGATGGATCGCGTGGTGCTCGACGAGGGTGCCAAACAGTTGCTGATGCACTATAAGTGGCCAGGCAACGTGCGACAGCTGAAGAACATCACCGAGCAGATCAGCGTGCTCTCACCTGAACGTACCATCACGGCCGACGTGCTCAGCCAGTTTATTCCCAGAGATCAGGAGTCTACCCAACTCGTGGCTATCCACAAGGACGGTGGAGACCACTCGTTTGAAAACGAGCGCGAGATACTCTACAAGATACTCTTCGAACTTCGTGGCAACGTGAACGATATGCGTCGCGAGGTAAGCATGCTCAAGAAGCAGCTCGAAGACGTGCAAGGCAGCGGACAAACCATTGCGGCACCACTCGCAACCCCTATCGCCAGCAATACGCAACTGGCTCCCATCACGCCCATCAACCCGATTCCTGCGGTTGGAACGGCCGAGGATGCTTTTGCTGAGGAATATATCGAACCCGAAAGAGAACCCGAGAGCCTGAACCTGAACGCCATCAGCAAGCAGATGCTCGAAAAGGCACTTGAACGCAATCACGGCAACCGTCGCAAGGCTGCACAGGAACTGGGAATCTCCGACCGCACACTCTATCGCAGACTTAAGCAATATGGACTGGAGAAGTAAATATATGAAAGTTGCTGTGATGGCGACGCTCGTCGCTATCCTCAGCGCCTGCTCTGTCAGCTATAAGTTCAACGGAGCTAGCATCGATTATACGAAGACCAAGAGCATCCAGATAGCCGACTTCCCCATCCGTTCAAGTTACGTGTGGGCGCCGATGGGTTCAATCTTCAACAATACACTCAAGGATAAGTTTGCGGCTCAGACCCGACTGGCACAGGTGAAGCGTAATGGCGACCTGAAGCTCGAAGGTGAGATCATACGTTACGAGCAGCGTAACAAGGCCGTCAGCTCAGAAGGATTCTCAGCGATGACCGAGCTGACACTTACCGTGAATGTTCGCTTCACCAACAACGTGAACCACGCTGAAGACTTCGAGCAGCAGTTCTCGGCTTCGCAGAGTTACGAGACCACCCTCTCGCTCAATGCCGTTCAGGAAGAGCTCGTTACGAAGATGGTGGAGGACATCGTCAGTCAGATATTCAACGCCGCTGTGGCTAATTGGTAGGAGAAGTGAAAAGTGAATAGTGAGTAATGGAAAGGATAGCCGAGCTGATAAACCACCCAGAGTATCTCGATCGCGACACGCTCTACGAGTTGCGCTCTATGCTCGCACTCTATCCTTACTATCAGACGGCCCGACTGCTGATGCTCCAGAACCTCTATCTGCTCCACGACCCCTCGTTCGACGAGGAACTGCGCCGTGCAGCCATTTACATCACCGATCGCCGCGTGCTCTTCGATATGATCGAGGCCGCTCATTATCGCGTGCGTCGTAGTACTCCCGCTTCGGCTCCTTCCACCTCAACCTCGTCTGCCAGCCGAACTACCATCTTGATCGATAATTTCCTCGACTCGCTTCCGAAGGAGGATTCGCAGCAGAAGTCGAAACGAAAGCCTACCCCTGCCGACGCAGCAGTCGACTATGTAGCTTATCTGCTTGAAACCGAGGGCGACGAGGCTGTGAAACCAGTTCCGGAGATGAAAGGTCAGGCACTTATCGAATCATTCATAAATTCTGACAAAGGGCGCATTGTACTCAATGAAGGTCCCCTGTTGACACCACAGATGGAAAAAGAGGATGAAACACCTCAGGAAGCAGTCGGCGAAGAGTATTTTACTGAAACTTTGGCCAGAATTTATATCAAACAAGGCAGATATTCGAAGGCACTTGAAATTATTCAGCGATTAAGTTTGCAATTTCCGAAAAAAAATGCTTACTTTGCAGACCAAATACGCTTTTTAGAGAAGCTGATTATAAATAACAATAAAAAAATAAAGTAAAAAAGATGTACACATTATTAGTAATTCTCATCGTGATTGCTGCACTGCTGATGATCGGCATCGTGCTCATTCAGGAATCAAAGGGAGGCGGTCTGGCTTCTCAGTTCTCAGGTTACAACCAGATTGGTGGTGTTCGCAAGACCACTGACTTCATCGAGAAGACCACTTGGGGCCTCGCTGCCTTTATGGTTATCATCAGTGTGGCTTGCGCTTACGTGGCTCCTCAGGCTACCAGCGATAGCTCCGTCATGGAGAACTATCAGGCTCCTGCCACCAACCCCAACAATTTGCCTGGATTCGGTGCCAGCCAGCAGAACGATGCAGCTGCTCCAGCAGCTCCTGAGGCTCCTGCAGCTCCCGAGGCTCCCGCAGCTCCTGCTCAGCCTGCTAAGTAAGCAAGCATAGCTATCAAATAAAGGCTCCTTACGATGGTAAAGGAGCCTTTTTTTGATGTTTATTGAAAAAAACGATTCAAATATTTGGCAGTTCGGAAGAAAATGCCTACCTTTGCACCCGCAAAACAAAATTGCAACCAACATGGTGCCCGTAGTTCAGTTGGTTAGAGCGTCAGATTGTGGTTCTGAATGTCGTGGGTTCGAGTCCCACCGGGCACCCAACCTAGAAAAATCGGAAATTCCCAGTAAATAAAGGGGTTCCCGGTTTTTTAGTTTAAGGAAAACGAGGTCAAACTTATTGGTCTGAGACCAACTTTTAGGCTCAAAAATCGGCGCAAAATCGGCGCAAATTTGCAAAATCGGCGCAAAATCGGCGCAAAAATCAGCGCAAAAATCGGCGCAGAAAAGTGATACTAAAATCGGCGTAAGAGTCAAGTGTCAAAACATATTAATTTTCACTGCAAAGGTACTGATTTCTAATTGATTATTTGTACATTTGCATCCAACTTTACAATACTTTAGGATTTATCAATATGGCAGATAATTGTGAAAAGTGCAAATTGAGGGCTAAATATGATCAGAAGCCCAATTCGTTCTTGGGAAAGTTCTGGCGTTGGCATATCAACTTCTGCCCAGGTTGGAAAGGATACTTCACCAGTCTGAGTGAGGAGCAGAAGAAAGAGTTGAGGGCAAAGTATAATTTCCAAAAGTATTAAAATGGTAAAGAACTACAAAGTCATCACACCTTTAAACATTGTCTCGATTTTGACAGCACAAAAACTGCCATCTATTACAGACGGCAGTATCGAAGGTTGTTCAAGAATTGATCACTTCACCTCACGTTCCTGAATGGTCTTGCCAGATCCCCAAGCCGTGCCGACTTTCTCGCCGACTACACGGTATTCGTTCTTGGCAGAATCGAAGATGACGGGCTGAAGCTTGCCGAGGTCGATGTTACCCTCCTCGTCGAGGATGCTCTCGTCAGCACTCATGTTGACAATCTCGCCAACGACACGGGCACCACCGTTCTCGTCTTCATCGAAGGTCACGACCTTGCACTCCAGCGTCAGCTTGTACTCGTTGATGATAGGTGCATCGACATTGGGACTTGGTGTGATGGTGAATCCCGCTTTAGCCACCTTGTCGGGCACGTCGTTGCCGGACACGATGCCGAAATAGTCGCTCTGGACAATATCACCCTTCGTGGCAAAACTGATGGTGAAAGCCTTCTTCAGACGGATATTGTCCGTGGTCTTGTGCTTGGAGAGTTCGAAGGTGATGTGTTTAGGTCCGCACTGGCCTCCCCAAGCAGCCATCATCACGTCGGGATTCTTGTTTTCGTCCCATGTAGCAATCATGATGGCGGGCAGTGGTGTGATAACAGCCTTGTCGCTGAAGTTCTTGCGACCCTCAACTGCCTTTACCTCGACTTTCTCCTGAGTAGGATTCTCATTGACGTTTGCCTCACTCTTCTGCTCCTTATTTCCACAGGCGGCAATGAGCAGTACGCCTGTCAGCACGAGGGCTGATGATTTCATAAAATTCTTCATACCTTTATTCTTTTATTTCTTGTATTTTTCGATCATAGCCCGCAAGGTGGCACCATGATGGCCTTCCTGCTTGGCAAAAATCTCCATCTCGTCGGCAGCCTCGTTCATGCCTGCAGCCCGGAATGCCTGGGCAAACTGGTTCACCTGTTCCTCTCCCTTTTCCTCTCCGGCTGCAAAGTTCTCTGCGATCTGCCAGATGTCTGCATTATACTTGCCGTTGAGCGTGGCATAGAATCCGGCATGAACGGCCTCCTGATTGGCCATCTCTATGAAGGTTTCCGAGACCTCTTCGGGATAGCCTTGCTCCTTTGCCATACGTGCGAGGGCATAGTACGTCATCACTCCTGCGGCTTCAGCCTTGGCGGCTCCGTCGCATAATTTCTCAAAATCTGTTCCTTTTGTAAGTCCGTAAATCATATTGTATTTTTTTATTGCTTTCTGAATTTATTCCGTAGCCGTTTATAACCTTCAACGCCCAAGATCGTCAGACCTCCATACTGGCAGGTCTTGGCCAGTCCGAAGAGCACAGCCCAAAGCACGCCTTTTGCTGTTGTACTGATAGGCAGCAGCATTTGGGCAAAGGACAGGATATAGAAGGGTATGCAGCACATCAGGACGATGACACCAGTCCTGAACGAAAGGGATTGCAGCCACTCTTTGATCTTCATGCCCATTCGAAGGTTATTTCTTTAATGTTTCGATGATTGAATCTAATTCACTGGCCAGATGCGTGTAGTCATCCATCTGGAGCGGGCAGGCTTTCAACGTTTCACCCATGCCTGCAGGGATAAGCTTGTAGGCTTCTTCCTCCATATCGCGGCCTTTCTTTGTTAGGCTGACTATCTGCTGGCGCTTATCCTCCTTGCCACGCTTGCGAACCACGATACCAAGTTTCTCCATACGCTGAAGCAAGGGCGTAACGGTGTTTGTTTCGAGCAGCAGACGATGAGCAATGTCGTTCACAGGTTGGGAATCCTGCTCCC
>JAEEGK010007270.1_pt1 | contig 26400 bp, 15 predicted proteins | sample 8958771 | NCBI WGS metagenome assembly JAEEGK01 (sample SAMN16246547, study PRJNA631951) | gut metagenome | biome: gut microbiome; feature: rumen; material: SC-attached | host: Bos | place: Iran: Karaj | collected 2018-10 | reverse complement strand
TTAAATACAATTTCATCAAATAATTCTTTATTAATAACATATAAATTAACTTCAGTAATAGATTTTGCACTATATCTTCTTTGAATATCATTTGCAATTAATGAAATTCCACCAAAAAAATCATTTTCATTTAAAATTACTTTTTTATCATTTACTTTATCAAAAATTTCAATTTTTCCTTTTTTTATAATAAATAAACAATTTCCAATTTCTCCTTGTTCAAAAATATCAATTCCATTTTCAATTTCATATTCTGGCATCACTTCAGTTATTAACATTGTATCATATTCACTCATATTATTTTTAATAACTACATTATTATAAACATTATTAAATATTTCATCACTTACATTAATTGCATTTTCATTTTCATTTTGTTTATTTAAATTTAATTCAACTTTATTTACTGATGAAGAATTTACTCTTGCAAATTTTGTTTCTTCTTTTTTATTTTCTTCTATATTATTTACTGTCATGTCAAAATTTTTACTTATTAAAGTATTTAAATTTGTATTCATTTTTGTACTTGCTCTTGAAATTTCTTTAACGAATTTGTTTTTTTTTTTTATAGGATTATTCATATAATATGAAGTTTGTAATTTTAATAAAGTATTATTTTTTTTTTTACCAGTTTTTGCTCTTAAAAAAGTTTCAGTTGTTATTTTTTTCTTAAAAGAATGTATTATATTTAATTTTGTTGTTCTTTCTTGATTTTTTGAAGAAATTATTAAATCTTGAATTACATCATTTTCTTCATTTTGATAATCTTCATTATTAATTGAATCTGAATTTTCTTTTGATTTATTATGAACTTCTAATGTATTACTATTAGGACAAAAATGAACATTATTACATGATTTTGGACATACTCCCATTATTTATATATAAAATTGAATTTATATTTAATATTTGTTTCTTAGTTTAAAATGGTTTTTAAGTTTTAATTTAAAAAATTTGGATAAATTAATAATAAATGTTATTTAATTTTAAAAAATTGAATCTGGTTTAAATTTGAATTTATTACTTTATTTTTTGATATTCTCAAAATTACCATTATTAAAATATTTAAAAAAATTAATTTTTTATTTTTATTTTCATTATAAATTTATGATTTATTATATGAATTATAATTTTTTTAAGAAAAATTAGATTAAAATCAAAATTAATTTTATAAATATAAAAATTTAATTTTTTTAAAATATTTTAATTATGGCAAGTGCTATCTATATTTTCCCTTTTTGTTAGATATTTATTTATTTTTTAAATAAAAGATTAAAATATTTTTTGCAATCATTTCAATAATTCATTCTTTAAGAAGTAATTCTAAAATTTAATTAATTTTTTATATCTTTTTTAAATCTATACTTTTAAATTAAAATTAATTTGATTTTTATGCTAAAAATAATTATGATATCTTAAATCCAATATATGAATAAATAAAACATTGAAAATATATATAAATATTTGTTGAAATAATTTACAAAATATATAATAATATTATAATTCTTTCTTATATTGATAAAAAAGTATAAGTTTGAAAATAAAAATGAGCATTGTTTTGTAAAAAAAATTTATAAAAAATTTGATTTTTATAAATAATTTTTTATCAATTAATAATTAATAATTTAAAAATGAGTATAACTACATCATCTACTAATAGAAATTATACATTATCATTATCACAAAGAAATAAAACTAAAAAATTAATTAAATCCGTAAGTGCCTGTAATGCATACGATTCTATATATAATAAAAATAATCAAAAAATTTTATTTCAATCTAAAACTAGAAATAAAAATAATGAACAAAATTTATTAAAATATACTAGTTCAGAAAATGGATGTTCTAATTTAAAATTAACTTTCAATTCTACTTTTCATATAACAAATTTAAAAAGTAAATTAAATAAATTTCAAAATAATAACACAAAATTTATGGAAAATTTTTTCAGAAGAAAAAAAAATATTGATGAAAATATAAAAATAAATAAAAATAAAAATATAAATAAAACATATAATTCACAATCTTTATATAAATATTCAAATAAAAAAATCAATTATAATAAAACTGTAATAAAAAGCCATAACTTATTAAATATTAAACAATATAATTCTAAAACAAATAATATCAAACAATCAATTAAAATAAATAAAATTAAAGGAAAAGTTGAATTTGAAAATAAATTATATAAAAAAAATAATAATTCAATAACTAAAAAATTAATAAGAAGTTCAAGTGTAAAATTAAATAATAGATTAAATACATTTAATAATAAAAAAATTGAAAATAATTTATTACAACATTTAAATATTAGTTTATCGGACTCATCAAAGAAATTAGGAAAATTAAAAAAAAATTATTATTTAATTGATAATATTAATAGTAATAGAAATAATAATTCAAATATTAATGATTATTTTTTAATAAAAGATTTAGATGGACCTGAAAATATACATTTTATATTAGTTAATATAATTCAAAAAGGAAAACAACAAATGTCCCAACTTTCAAGTAAATTCAATGAAAATTAATATATTTATTTTTAAAATAATTTTGTATAAATAAATAAATTAAAAATATAAATTAAGTATAATAAAATAAATTTAAAATAAATAAAAAAAATTACTCAGAAAAAAAATTTAACAATTTTTTTTAAAACACAACATATTAAATATTTTCATTAAATTTATTTAAATAGTTCTAATTTGAATCATAGTATTCTTCCCATCAGGAGTTAAATCAGCAATTAACAAATATTTCTTCATTAAATTTTCTTCAATAAACTCATCAATAATTTGAACATTTTCAAAAAAATCATTTCCAATTTTTTTTTCATAAATACTTCTAACATTCCAAACAAAATTTAATTGATTAGCTAAAATTTCTCGATTACAAAAAGCAAACATAGGAATATTAATTCTACTAGCACTAACATTTTTCATATATTCCCCATCATCAAAATTATTAATAGTAATAATACAATCTAAATCATCAGTAATAAAAGGTAGTATATTAATCATATTTTCAACAATAGAATTTTTCCTCATATTTAAACCATTACACGAAAATTTTCTTTTCAAAACAACTTTTTTAGTACTTTTCTCAATTTTTTTCTGTCTCATAAAAGTAATAGTTTCAAAACCACTTCTCGTCATTCTTCCTTTATGAACAACACCAAAGCAATCATCACAATCTAATCTATCACAATTACTATATAAATTCATTTCAGTTTCTTTTAAAATTTTAGCCATTGTTTTAATAGTATGAACAGGAAATTTTCCTTCTGCAGTTTCATCACTTGTCATAACACCATCAACTCCATCAAAAACTGAATTTGCAACATCAGAAATTTCTGCTCTTGTTGGTTTATATTTTTCAGTCATTGATATTAACATTTGTGTAGCAATACAAATTGGTTTATTATGATATGAACATAAGGAACATACTTTCTTTTGTAATGTTGGTAAATCTTCAAATGATGTTTCACAGGCTAAATCACCACGAGCAAATATTACACCATCTGAATTTTCTATTATTTTTTCTAAATTTATTGTTGATTCATAACTTTCTATTTTTGAATAAATTTCTGTTTTTTTACCTTTTGATTTTATATAATTTTTTAAATCAATTACATCTTTTTCATTTCTTACGAAACTTAATGCTAAAAATTCTACATTTTGTTCTAATGCAAAATCAATATCTTTATAATCATCTTCTGATAATGTTGGTAAATTTACTGGTTTTCCTTTTAAATTTATATGTCTTTTTGTTGTTATATCACATTTACCTTCAATTATTTTAAAGTCAATTTCATCTTCTTTTTTTTTAATTGCTTTTGCAATTGATTTTCCTGAATCAATTGTTATTAAATCACCTTCATTAACATCATTAATAAAACCTAAATAAGATACACTAATTTTATTAGTTTCTTCATAAATTCCTTGTTTAATTGTTAATGTTATTATATCACCTTCTTTAACTGAAACTTTTGTTTTTATTTCTCCTGTTCTTATTTCTGGTCCTTTTGTGTCTAACATTATTCCAACTGGAATTTTTAATGAACGAATGTCTGATATTATTTTTTTATGCCATTCATATGTACCGTGAGAAAAATTTAAACGAAACATGTTTACTCCTTCTTTATATAAATCCATTATTATTTTTGGATTGTCTGATGCTGGACCTAATGTTGCACATATTTTTGTTTTTTTTTTTAAATTCATTTCTATTTCTTTTTTACCTATCATTTTTTTTACGATTTTGTATGCTTATATTTTTATAAAAATTAATTTAATTTTTTTTTTTTTTTTAATATTTTTTTTTAAATATTTTAATTAATTTAATTAAAAGATTTATTTAATTTTATTTTTACTTTTTAATTTTTTTACAATGGGACATATTCATTAAATAAATATTAATATTTAAAATTTTTTTATTATTAATATTATATCTTTAATAATTTTAAATAAATTAAGAAGTAATAATATTTATGATACTAATTTATCTTATCTTCTTAACAAATATCAAATTACTTTTTTCACTTGAATTTATTAAAGATTCAGATTTAAAAAAAAAAAAATATGAAGAATCAAATATTAAATTAAAACAACCATATACTCAAGATTCAGAAGTAAAATATTTAAAACCAAGTGAAGATCATAGGACCTCAGATTTAAGTAATAAAAATTTATATCAATTCAAAATTGAAATTGAAAACACAAATAAAAAATATTGTATTTTTAAAACAAAAACAAAGAAATATGAAGAATATTGTAGATTAGAATTATTATTAAATTATAATACAGCTGCCACAGCTGAAAATTATGTTTTTGCATCAAATTTATATTTACATAATAATATTGCAGTAGATATTAAAGAACATAAAACTTTTTATATTAGTGTAAATGCTCCAATTTCAAATTGTGATGGTGATATGGAATATTATTTAAGTGATGATATTGATTTAGATCCAAATGATCATTTTGAATTTATAGGAAGAGGTATGAAAAATCCATATTATATTACAATAAAAAAATTTTATTGGAGTATGTTAGAACTTCTTTTATTAAGTCCTCAAAGAGAATTTTATAATTTTCATATAGGATATTTTAAAAAAAATGATCAAGGTGATAATGAGTTTGTTAGTGAAGAATCTTGTTTGCCAAATTATTTAATTAAAGTAGAAGATTTTTTTACTGATTGTTCATATATTTTGAAATTATCAAAAGTTGTAAATTATGAAAAAATTGTTATAGAATTATCAGGTGAGAATAATACTTTTATGAGATTTTCAACAAGAAAAATTGATGATCCAATTTATAGAATTGGTGAACCTGCATTTTATTCTATTAAAGCAAAAGAAACTGAAATTATTCAACAAGAAGAATGTGTTCTTTTAGAAAATGTTAAAAGTGATAGACAATATCAATTAAGAGTAATTAATACATATTCATTACAAATGACAATTAAAAATTATTTAATTAATTTTGATTATTTATCAAATCATTATCAAATTTTTAAAGAAGGAGAATTAAATAATCATGATTTTATTTGTTTTAAATCACTACCAAAAACAAATAAAACAGATAAAAATGGAAAAGTAAAAGTAGTTGACACAGATAGACAAGCATTTTATTTTCAAATTATAGAACAAAATCCTGAATATTCAATTTATTCTGTATTAGAACCATTATATGAAGGAAATAGATATTATGATAAATTACCAATTCAAGGACAGAGATTTTATCGTCCTGCAAAAAAAACTGATTTACAAACTTATTTAATTATTGTTGTAAAAGAAGGAATGATTTCTGCAAAAACTGGAAAATGTAAAAATTTCCCTAATTGTAAATTAGATAATGATTTAAGTAATTATGATCAAACTACTGTTTCTAATTTAAATTATGCTTTTGGTGCTTTTGTTACTTATCTTGATCCTAATAATGCTTTTACTATGGGCGATCATGAACAATATGTTACTATTGTTCAATGTGAAAGTAATGTTGAATGTCTTTTTTCTATACAATATTCAAATGAAGAAAAAAATTTTTATTTAGAAGAAAATCAAAATTTTGCTAAATATATTGCTGGAAATAAAAATAAAACTGATTCATATATTATTTTTCCTCATTCAAATAATAAAATTGAAGTTAATTTTGATGTTATTTCTGGTAATGCTGATATTCATTTTCAATTCTCAAATCAAGCTAATCCTAAAATTGAAAAAATAAGATATGGTAATTCAAAAAAGTTTATAATAAATAATGATGGAAATTTAGAAAGTTTTTTGGCAATTGTTGACCCTCATTTAAATTCATATTATCTTATTTCATATAGATATATTAATCAACAAAATAAAGTATCTTTAAAAGATAGTGGTCTCTTATTACAATATTTAGATAATGATACAAAGGAAAAAATATTTGTGTTTAAACATAATTTAAGAAAAGCTGATATAGGAATATTTTATATAAATGTTATACCATTAAATTGTGAAATAAATGTAAATTTTGAAAACATTGGTCAAGAAATTAAACCTATTAATTATACAGGAATATATGAATATCAAATTAATGATGAAAATTATTTTGGTAGTCAATTAGATTTTAATGTAAAATTAAAGTCTTTTGATAATAATGAAAAACAAAAAAAATGTTATTTTTATATAGGAAGTTCAGAGTCATCTCAAACAATTCCATATTTTATAAGAGAAAATTTCCCTTTTTCAGTAACATTATCAAAAAAAAATAAAAATGCTTATTTTGTATTTCCCTATTCAGTATATGAAGGAAATTCAATTATAATAAAAGTAAATTTAGAAATAGAAGCATTAATAAAAATAAGTTATCATATAAATAGTGAAAAATCAGAGTCATTTATAACATTTAAATCAATGACATTAGAAATAGGATACAATACATTACAATATTCATGTATAAAAAAAGTAATATGTAGTATATATTTAGATTTTATTTTACTTGATAATAAAATTACTGAAGATAATAATGTACCAATTTCATTCTCTATTAATACTGGAAGAGTTGCATCATCAATTTTAAAAAAAAATTATTTAAGAAGAGAATCAGTTCCAAATAATAGAATCTCATATTTTTCTATGGAAGTTTATCCATATGAAGAAGGAGAAATTATCTTGGATATGAAAAGAGGAAGTGGTACTATTATTGCTAAAATATTTGATACTAATAGTGATTTTAAATTACCTACAAAAGACGATTCATCACTTATTAAATTTGATTTTGAAAATCAAAAATTAACTTATGGTTATGGGAATTATAATAATTGTGAAAATTGTATATTATATTTAGGAATTTTTTCAAATGAAAAATATGGAAATGATAATAATTTATTTTTCTTTGATTTTAATATCTATGCAAGAACTATTTATCAAGATATTAAAGATTTAAATAAATCAATTGTTAATATTTACTTAAATGAATTTATTTCTGGAAGTCTTACAAAAACAATTAAAAATAATTATTATGATGTATATTCATTATATATAATTGAAGAATTAGAAGGAATTGATATTGAATTTTATTCATTATCAACTTCTTTATATATTAACTTTAATACTGATGAAATTCCTAATCAAAAAAATACAAAATGTATTATTCTTCCATCTGGTAAAGATCAAATATTTAAAATTACAAAAAATAATAATAATAATAATTGTAAAATTGATAAACTATTAAAAGACAAAAAATTCCTTATTTCAATTGGAACAGATATATTTGAAAATGGGAAAAATTCACCATATGTTTTCAGAGTACGTCCAATTAGAAATTATATAATAAATATAATTGAAAGTAATTCAGATAAAGAAACAACATGTAATATAGAAGAAGACAATGGTTATTGTTATTTTGTAGTACCTATAAATTCATATGATTTAATAAGTGAATTAGTAGCTTATACATATTCAGATGGAATGACAGAACTTTCAATGTATGCAAAAATAATCAAATCAACAACATTTAAAGAATGTAAAAATTTAGATTGTTTAAAAAATTATTTACCAAATCAAAAAAATAATGATAAAAGTTCAGAAAAACAATTTAACAAAAATTATCTTATATTTTCTAATGTAAAACTTTCATTAACTGATTTAGTAATAATAGGAGTTAAATCAACAATAAAAGAAACAATATCATTTACAACAACATATAAAACTTTTGTAAATCAAACATCACCAATACCATTATTCCTTCAATTAATTCATTTAGAATATAATACAACAACAATTAAATATACAAATGAAAATAATTATATAATATCATTAATGAATATTGCAGGAACAGCAGTAGCATCAATAACTAATCATAATAGTGAAAGAGAAGATTATAAAATTTCAAATAATATGATGGTTTTATTTGATACAAAAGCAATTAAAGGTAATATAGAATTAAATAGTGGTAACACACCTTATCTTGTTGGAATTTGGTATAATATAAAAAGAGATGGAATTAGTGTTAATGAATTAATTATTGGGAAATATACTAAAATTTATTTCCAACATAAAGCACCTTATAGTTTTTATACTTTAATTAAAAATAAAAATGAAGATTATATATTTGAATTTACTATTAATGGAATATTTATGGATAAATCAATAAAAGAAAGTGTGAATCTTGAAATTAATAGTTATTTAGTTAATGAAACAACAATGAATAAATTAAAATTAAATAATAATTCTCCTTTAAATGGATTAAAAAAAATTAATGGTTATTTTGATAATGAACGTTTAATTGGAAGAGTTTATATTGAATCTAAAAATTTAGATGAAAATAATTTCCTTTTTACTACTATAAGTATTAATAATACAATAAAAGTAAATAAATTATCTGCTTATCTTTATATTTATCCATCAAGAACTCCTTTTGAAGCTGTTCCTCAAGAAATTTATATATCGGGAACTATTGTTGGAGCGAAATCTAGTAAATTTTTATTAAAAAAAAATGCTGAAAAAGAAGGGAAAAATTTTATTGTTGAGATATGTTTATCAATTCAAGAAGATTTATTTGAATTTGTTGATAAAAATAATAATATTATAAATAAAAAAATCATTCAAAGTGTTGGTAAAAAAATTTTTAATATTGAAACAGAGGAAGATTACATTTATTTAGTTATTGGTAAAAATAATAGTTATAATAAATTTGATTATTCCTTCAAATATGTATCAGGTAAATTAGCAATTACTGAAAGAAAAAATAGTTTATCATCTGATAAAATACAATTGGAGACAATAAATAAAAATAATAATGAAATAAAATTAACTATAAATGGAATTATGCATAAAGGTTCAAACGAATATATTAATTTTACTTATTTCTTCAAAATATATGATTTAGATAAAAATCAAAATTTAGAAAATACATATAAAATGTCAACAAATGCAGTTTTATTAAAAGAATCTTTTATTTCTAAATCAATAAAATCTAATAATACAAAAATAACTCAAACATTTAAAAATATACCTAATAAAGCATTAATTTATGTTTTTGCGGTTGAAGATATGTCAAAAGAATTCTTTGGATATGAATCAATAAAATATCCTCTTCAAGAAAAAAATCAGAAAAATGTAAGAAAAATTTCAACTATAATTATTATTATTTTTATTATTATAGCTATTTCAATTATTATTGCTGTAACTTTTAAATTTAAAAAAATGATTGTAGAAAGAGATACTCTTAAAGAAAAAATTAATCAATTATCTGTTACAATTAGTGGTACTTCAATTCCTGAAGCACAAGAAAATTTACTTGGAAAAAATAATTATTAATTAATTTTACTATTTTCTTATTTAAAAAGTATTATTAGTTAATTTATTACATATTTAAATTTATTCATGATATAAAATTTTTAAATTAAAAATTTTCGTTTATATATATTAAATATTTTGAAAATGAATTTTATTTTTTTTTATTTTATTCAACATTATTATCATCATCAGAATTATTTTCTCGAGAATTTAAAAAATAATAAATCCAAAAAATAATTTGAATTAAAACAATAATAGAACTTACTCCATTACTATATAAAGTATATCTAGATGATTTATTATTATCATCATAATTCAAAATACCATAAATTAACCAAACAACAGTTGTAATAAATCCAACAATATTAGTTACAATAGGTAAAAATTCATATTTTCCAGTTTGAAATAATTTTATAATATTTACAGCAGGACTTAAATACATACAAACATTAACAATTGTTGCAACTGTTCCAATTAAATTATTATATTCATTATTTTTAGCTCCTTTTTTAAGAACCCATATTTCAATTATATAACAAACTTGTCCTAATACATTAATTACAAATAATCCATATCCAATAAATTGTATTATATTTTTATCTAAATAAAGATATAGGAATAAAAATAATAATGTAACATTAATAATTAAACCATAACCATTACATATTAAAAGTGAATACCATATTTTATCACCTATAATTGAAGATGTTATTCCATGTAAAAGCCAAAAAGTACAATTCAATAATATTGTTAATAAAAGAGTTATTGGAAGATATTCTGTTTTTAACTTTCCTTTATACATTTTTATTATTTGAATTAAAGGGGTAGAAAAATATATCATTGATAAAATACTTGCTATCCATTCTATAATTCTTTGAATTGATGTATTAGGTGGTAAACCTAATTTAGGTTTAAATGAAAGAATTTCCATATTTCTTAATAAATATTTATTAACATATTATAATAATAAATATATTTATTAATGTTTTAATGAATTATTTTATTATTTTTTATTAAATAAAGCTTTATAATAAAAATAAATTTAAAGAAATTTTATAAAATATAAAAAACCTATATTTTAATTTTTTAAAAGTTAATTATTAAATATTGAATTTAAAGAATTAATTAATATTAGATATTAAAAAAATATTTAAATTATATATAACAGGCAAAACATATATAAAAATTATTGGATCAAAATTATTTTAACAATTTTCATTATTTTTTCAGCTAAACTTTTATAATTATTTATACTTTAATCTTCATTAAGATGATTATTATTTAGATTAAAGAAAGTACATTCATCATCTTCTTCATTATCTTGTTCATAAAATGGAAATAAATTCTCTTTTTGTGCAATTTGTGCTTCTAAATCCATAAATATCCATGTTTCCTTTTTAGTAATTGAATAAATAATAACTGATAAAATTGATAATAATGAAGGAATCATATGCATAGGAGGAGCAAATCTTAAAACATAAAATAAAAATAAATTTATGAGTATTCCTACATAAGTAGCACAATAAGCAATTTTATAATAATTTTTTGATAAAATTTCTGATTTTTCACAATATCTTAAAATAAATCCACATATTATACAATCAACTATTGAAAAAAAATATACTTCATCATAAGGTGATTTAATAAAATCTGGTAAAATAAATCTAATAGGAATATTAAAAGTTAATTTTGTTGTAATGTTATAAACTGTACTTTTACTTGGTGTTGGAAGACCTTCTAAATAAAATATGAAAGTTAATTGATATATAAATACGATTAGAAATATTAATACTACAAAATAAAAACTTTGCCAATTTATTTTATGTTCACTAAAATAAATTATTATAAATACAATAAAATTATTTACTATTATTTGTATATAAAATTTATAATTCTCAGAAATAAACCAGAAAATATATATTAATATACTAATGATATATGTTATTAATTTTGAATTATCCATTTTTAAATTTTTAATATAATAAGTTTGTTTTTCAAATTTATCATTTAAATTTGGAATAAACATTTTAAAAAGAGATTTTAAAAATGATTTTACACTAATAATACTCATAAGTGAAGAAAAAACAAAAGAAATAATTTTAATATAACCTATAATTATAAAAAATAATATTATAACTAATATAATTGAAGTAGCCATTAAAATATTTTCTGCATTTTTAACTTGCATAATTTCTTGAATATTAATTTTAACAAAATTAATTTTAGTAATTAAAAAATCATATGTTGATAAAATTACAATAATAATAAAAGAAAGACATAAAAAAAAATAAGTAAAATTTGGTTTATTTCTATAATTAGCTTCACAAATTTTTTTATATAAAAAATAAGTTTTAATATTTTTTTCTTCTCCAGTAATATCTAAAGAAATTTTAATATCATCCCATTTTTTAATACAATTATATTCAATAATAATATCAAAACTATCTCCTTGTTCAAGTGAATAAGGAAAATCAATAGAAAGTAATTCAGGTACTAAATATTTATTTCCATTAATAGAACTAATTTCAATTTTATTTATTAATATTGGATTTTTTGTTTCTTGTGAATTATCTTTATATTCAATATTAAACATTCTTCTTTTTGTTATTGATTTTTCATATGTTTTTTCAAATATTTGTGATGACATTACATCTAAATTATCTCTCCATGATTCAGAAATTAAACAATTTGAAAGAATAGTATGATTCTCTGTTGTTATTATTAAATCACATAAATTAATTCCTTTCCTATAATCTAATATTTTATTTTCTTCTAATATTGTTTCAAATAAAAAAATCTTATATAAAGAAATTAAAATTACAAAAAACAAATATTTCATTTATTTTTTTATAAATAAAAAATTCAATATAATGACAAAAAAAATAAATAAAAATTTTAAAATATAAAACAATAAAAAATTAAATAAACATTTTATAACAAATTTTTTTTCAATAGAAACCATTGAATAAACAAAATTAATATAAAAAAAACATTATTTAGATATAATTAAAAACTCTAAAAATATGGATTCATCATCATCAAATTATAAAAGTCATAATAATTCATTTATAAATTTACAAGAAAATTTCCAATTACAAAAAGAAAAACCATCTGAAATAAAAAGACCAATGTCAGGTCAAAATCAAAGTAAAATGGATATTAAAAGTAATTCAATATTTGCATTTCAAGAATTTGATAAATATTCTTCATTTTTTTCAAATACAAATCCAAGTTCAATAGTTCAAAGTGATGCAAATCATTCTAGAAAAATTTCAAATTCAAATTCAGTTTCTTCATCATCTTCAAGTGATCAAAGTGATGAAGAAGAAATTCCAATTCCAATTAATCCAAAAAAAAATAAAAGATTATCTGATACTAGTTCATTAAATGATTTTCTTTATAAATTTAAAGAATTAAAATTAAATATGTGTTGTCCAAATAATAATAATATTCAACCTCAAATTCAACAATTTTATCCTCCTTCTAATATTAATAATATTAATAATAATAATATTATTAATTTAAATAATAATAATAATAAAAATAATATTAATAATTTTAGAAGGAAATCTTTTCAATATTATCCTAATTTTAATTTTATGAATTTTCCTAATCCACAACAAACAAATTTTCAAAATATGAATAATCCTTTTATGGTTAATACAAATATTAATTCATTTAATGCTTTTAATAATGCTAGAAATATTTCTACTATACCAATTCAAAATAATCAACCTATAAATCAAAAAAAAAGAAATTCTTTTAGTATTCCTGTTCCTAATTATTTTTATAATGAAGATCAAAATATGTTAGATAATTTAAATTCTTATTTAACTGATCAAACTCGTTGTAGACAAGTTCAAGAAAAATTAGAAGAAAAAAAAAATGATCCTGATTTTATAAATAAATTTTATCATAATATAGAATCTAATTTAGTTGATATTATTGATCATCAATTTGGAAATTATGTTATTCAAAAATTTTTTAATATTATATTATATCAAAATAATAAAGATTTAATAAATCAATTTTTTTCTAGAATTCAAAGTGATTTATTTAAAATATCAGTTAATAATTATGGAACAAGAGTTTTTCAAAAATCTTTAGAAAAATTAGATAAAGGAATTTATTCTCAAATTGAAACTCCTGAATTAGATAATATAATAAGAAATTTAGTTGAAAAACATATATTTGCATTATGTTATGATAAAAATGGAAATCATGTTTTTCAAAAAATTGCAAGAATATTTCCAAAAGAAAAGAATCAATTTATTTTTGATCAATTAAATCAATATGCAATTGAAATATCAAAATTAAAACAAGGAGCAACAATACTTCAAAATACTTTTAAATATGCATCACCGGAACAATTAAAATCATTAATATTAAAAATTTTAAGTGATATGGGTTCTTTAGTTAATGATGAATATGGTAATTATACAATTCAATTAATTATTGAATTAAAAGAAAAAATGTATAATGATATAATTTATGATTATTTAATTAAAAATTGTGCCTCTTTATCAAAAAAAAAATTTTCATCTAATGTTATAGATAAATGTATTATAGAAGAAGATGAAAATTCTCATAAATTAGTTAATTATATTATTAAAAATAATTTGATTAAAGATATGATAACTGATCAATTTGGGAATTATGTTATTCAAAAAGCTTTAAAAGTAAGTAATCGTAATACACAAATTGAAATTATAAATCAAATAAAACCTGAAATTGATCAGTTAAAACAAACAAATATTGGTAGAAAAATTTATGAACATTTAATGCAATCTTATAGTGTACTTTTAAATGATAATATTAATAATCAATAAAAATAAGGAAATAAAAATTATATCTTATCATTATTATTTTCTATTATATTATATTATAATAATTTTTATATAGGTTATTTTTAATTTAAATTATTTTTATTTGATATTTTGTTTTTTTATAATCAATATATATAAATTTATTTACTAATGATAAATTATTAAAATCTAGAATAAAGTAATCTAATTTTTCATTTATATATATATATTTATAAAAAATTAAATTTTCTAAAAAATTCAAAATTTTTAAAAATATAATTTGTTTTTAAAATAAATAAAAATATTTAATCTAATTATGTTGATTAAAATTATAAAAACTTATATATTGTAAATTATTATTTAAATATAAAAAATAATTATTTATAATTAAATAATTAAATAAATTAATTAAGGATTTAAATTTATTATTTAATAATAAATTAAATGTTATTTATTATAGTTTTTAATTTTTTTATTGTTAATTTAAAGGATATGGAATTATCTATAGTTATTGAAGTTATGAGTTTAGAAAAAAATATTATAAATGAATTTATTTTGTATGAACAAAATTAAAGAAAAAAATCATTTTTTTAGTAAACCATTTAAGCCAATTTTTTAAAATTATTGATAATAAGAATCTATAACTGAGATACAAATATCCATTTATAAAAATTATCCTTTATTTATTATTCTTTTTTAGTAAAGAACTTCTCAAATTTTTCTGAAAAAATTGTGATTAAAAAATAATAATAATCTTAGATAAAAATGATATCAAAAGAACAAAAAGATAATAATGTGAATAAAACTTGGGAAAATGGAATTTTTATTATACCAAATGATTTATATTATTTTCAACAAAAAAAAGAGAATAATGGAAATCAATATGATAATTCAAATATAAGTGACGATTCTGAAATAAAAGAACCAAATGATGAAAAAACAATTTTTACAAATCTTTTAACTCCAAATTGGAAAAAACACATTAACAATTATGTAAGACACAAATTTTCTGGATACAGAAAAAAAATTCGTAAAATATATCAGATAAATGATATCAAATCTAAAGAAGTTAAGTAATTTTCTTTTTTGGATTTCTGGATATAATTAAAAAAATTAATTAATCCTTTCTGTTGTCATATTAATCATATATACTAATTATCTAAAAAAAAGATAATTAAATAAATGTTTCAAAATTATAAATAAAATAATTTACATTTATTTATTATATATGATATGTTAAGGTTATTTAGCTTTAGGATTATAAATATTGAATATTAATTTTTAACATATAATAAAATTAAAAGAGAATTTTTTTTATTTTTAAGTTAATTATATTTGAATATTAATAAATATTCAAAATTAAATTTAAAAAAATGAATTCGTCTAATATTCAGAATTCAAAAAATTTAAATGCAACTAATCAAAGTTTAAATATGAGTATTGATGATATTGATTTATCAAATTTAACAAAAATAAAGTTAGATAACATATTAGAAAATTTAAAAAATTTAAAAATTGATTCAAATACAGTTGATGAATTAAGAGGAGCAATAAAATTATTAAAAAGATTTAAATTATTAGAAAGTACAAAATGGTGTTGTGAATTATTAAATTCAATTTCAAAAACTTCAAATATAAATGATTCAAATATAATTCAAGGAAAAAATTTAACAAATATATTTAATAAAACATTAAATCCACAATCAAATTCAAATCTTTCATCAAACTTTACAATAGGAAATAAATACACAATTTTATATCAAAAATATAAAAATAATGAAGATAAAATTAAAGATATTTTATCATATGCAAATTGTTTATTTGATTTAAGAGAATATTTAAAATGTTATAATGTAATAAGTAATTATGCAACAAATGATTTCCCAACTGCAATGTTTTTATATTATAATTGTCAATATATGATAATACAACAAAAAATGCAAGAAGAAAAATTAGATAATTCAGATAATTTAAATTATAAATATTCATCATCAATTGAATTAAATAAATTACAAAATGAATTATCACAAAAAGAAGAAAATTTTTCTCCATTTATGAATTATTTATATGGAATAATATTAAAAGATTTAAAAAGATACAATGAATCAAAAAACTATTTCATAAAATGTTTAAATGATTTTCCTTATTTATGGTCATGTTGGTTAGAATTATGTTCAATATTAAAAATAATAGACTACAATTCAATATTTAGTGAAATAAACGAACACTGGATGAAATATTTCTACTTATCAAATTACTTAACAGAAAAAAACAACGAAACAGAATCAATAACAATTTTAAATAACTTAATCCCAAATTTCCAAAATAGCATATTTATAATAAACTCATTAGCAATATCATATTATCAACTTCACGAATATGAAACATCATTAGAATATTTTGAAAAATTATTTCAAATAGATCCACATAGATACGAATCATGTGATATATATTCTCATATATTATTTATAAAAGAAAACTATTGTGAATTAAGTAACTTAGCATATAAATGTTATCAAAATGACAAATATAGACCAGAGACATGTTGTGTAATAGGAAATTACTATGCATTAAAAGGTGAGCATCCAAAAGCAGTATCATTTTTTAAAAGAGCAGTAAAATTAGATAATTCATTTTTATATGCTTGGACATTAATGGGTCATGAATATTTAGAAATGAAAATAATAAGTGCAGCAGTAGAATCATATAGAACTGCAGTTGATATTGATAAAAATGATTATAGAGCTTGGTATGGTTTAGGTCAAACATATGAAATTCATCAAATGTATAATTTTGCTATTTATTATTTTATTCATGCTGCAAAAGCTAAACCAAATGATAGTAGAATGTGGACTGCTATTGGATTATGTTATGAGAAAATTGATAAGAAAAAAGAAGCTATTAAATGTTATGAAAAGGCTATTCAATTTAAAGATAAAGAAGGAATTGCTCTTTTTAAAATGGCAAAATTATATTCTAGTTTAAATGATGATGATAAAGCTGCTGTGTGCTTTAAACAAAATTTAGGAAGGAATGTTGGGGATGGGAATATTGATAGTGAAGAAATGGTTGAAAGTTGCCTTTTTCTTGCTAGGTATTATAAAGGGAGAGGACAATATGAAGAAGCTTTTAATATTCTTGTTAAGTTTAAGGATTATGAAGGAACTGAAAAAGATGAAATACAAAAGTTGTTAAGACAGTTGTCTATGAATTAAAGTTTTTTTTTTTGTATTATTTTATTTTTGTTAATTTTTTTTTTTTTTATTTTTTTTCATTTAGTGAAAATTAATTATTAGAAATGGAATTTGAAATAAAAAAAAATTATGTTGAAAATATTAAATTTCAGGAATTATTAATTCCTAAAAATACTTTTATGGAATCTGTTATGAAAATTTTTTCAAAATCTATTGAGGAAATTAAAAATGAAATTAATCATATATTTAAAGAAGTAAGTAAATTTTTTATATTGAATAAAATATTCAATTTAATAAATATTCAAAAACAATATATAACAGAATTGTTTTCAATAAAAAATAATATAAAAAAAGATACAATTCAAAATGAATATTTATCTAAAATAATAATAAAATATAAAAAAGATATTATATTATTAATTAAAACTATTATAGATAATTGTGAACAAAAAAAAGTAAAAAAAAGCTCAGTAAAGAAAAAATCAAAAAAAAATATGAATTTAAATTTGAAATGTCATACATTAGAATCATCTCAATATTATAAAAGGAAAATTATTTCAAAAAATAAAGAACCAAAATTAGACGAAATGAAAAAAACAATTGATTTAGATATAAATAATTATACACCACTAAAAATTAATAATAAATCTAATAATAAAATTTCTAAAAAAAATGCATTTAATAATAAAAAAATAAGTCAAAGTTGTGAAAAGAATTTATCAAATTGTTTGTCAAAGGAAAGTTTAAATTCAAGAAATAATTCAAGAAATAATAATAATAATAATGATTGTTTTGTAAAATTAAAAATATCAAATTCACCAATAAATAAATCACTTAGTGAAATATCTTTTGATATTGGATATAGTTCACCTGTTTATCATAAAAGAATTCTAAGAAATAAAAGTATTAGTCAACAACCCTCTAAAGGAGAAAATATTTTAAATGATATTAAAAAAAAAAATAATAAATATAATGATGATACTTCCTCTACATCAAATACAAGTAAGAAAAATTTATTAAATCGTGGAAGAAATAAAAGTACTCCTTTAATTCATAAAACTATTCTTATAAAGAAAAAAAATGAAGTTATTAAAAAAATAAAGAATATTAAAAGTAAACTAAATGATTTAAAGAATAATAAATTAATTGATTTATCAAAATATATAAATAAAAAAAGTTAAAGTTAAATATCAACTAATTTTTGTTAATATAAATAATTTCATCTATAAATTTATTTATTAATTTAAATGAATAAATTTATTTATTAATTTAAATGTAATTAGAAATAATTAAAATTCTGAATTTTTTTTGAAATAATAATTTAAATAAATTAAAAATAATTCATAATGATTATTTAAATCATTTGATATATTTTTTAATATTTAAAATAATTGGGTATATTATCATTTATTTAATAAGTAAAAAAAAGAGTTTAATTATTCTAATAAAATCTAAAAGTTAATTATATTTCAATTTATCAATAAATAAAATTTCATATATATAAATATAAAAAATAATTTTTAATATTATAAAGCTATTTAATCATAGAATTATTATATTATTTATCAAAATTATTTCATTATTTTAATTATTTGATTTTAATTAATATATTTTTAAAAATTTGAAAAACATATATTCTTAATGAAAAATATAAAGGCCATCAACTAATATTTGAAAATATAAACAACTACATAAGATAAAATATAAAAAAAATAGAATATAATTATAAATAATTATTTAATTTAATTTAATTTAAAAAAATATAAAAATGTCATTAAATGAAAAGCGTGAAAGAGATCCATTAAAGCAACAAACATTAGACAGTTTTTTTCCAATAAAAAAAAGAAAAGAAGAAGTAATAGAAAAAGATTCAAATTACTTTGTAAACTTATCATTAGAAAGTAATTGTTTAAATAAAACAACATGTCAAATATGTAATAAAGATATATCACAAAACATAAAAATAATATGTAATGATTGTGACAATTTTTTTTATTGTATAGAATGTTTAGTTCAATTAAAACACGAAGAACATTCATATCACATATGTGATAAATTATCATTTCCATTTTTTACTCATGACTGGTCATTAAATGATGAATTAAAATTAATATCTTCAGTTTCAAAATGTGGATTAGACAATTGGGGTGACATTTGTGATAATTTAAATAATAGAGGAAATATTGAATGTGAAGCACATTATTATACATTTTATTATAAAAATAAAGATGAAAAATATCCAAATGAAAATAATATTATATTAAATAATGATAAGACAATTAAAGATAATATAAAAGAAAATAATGAAAAGAATGAAAATGAGATAAAAAATATTAAAAAAGCCTCACCTGGAAAAATACCAGAATTATCAAATCAACAAGAAAAAAGTAGAAAAAGAAATGGAAGAAGTGTAATGAGAAATTATAGAAGTGGTAATATTTCAGGTATAAATTCAGCAGCTGAAATTTTAGGTTATTTACCAAAAAGAGATGAATTAGAAATTGAATTTTTAAATGATGCAGAATTGCCTTTAGCAGAATTAGAATTTTTAGATGAAGATACTGAATTAGATAAAAAAATAAAAAATGATGTTTTAATTGCTTATAATTATGAATTAGACGAAAGAGCTGAACATAGAAATTTTATTATTAAAAAAGGTTTATTTGATTTAAAAAGACAAAATTCAATTGAATGTAGATTAAGTAAAGAAGATAGAGAAATATTAAATTTTTTAAAACCTTTTGCAAGATTTTATGATAATTCTGATTTTTATGATTTATTTGAAGGTTTAGTTCTTGAAAAAAATTTAAAACAAAAATTATATCAATTAAAAATGTATCAAAAAATCGAAAAACAAGGAAAACATGAAAAATTAAGTACTTTAGATGATTTAAGAAAATATTTGGAAATTGATAATAAAAATAAAGTTAAAAAAAAAGAAAAAGAAAATAATAATGATTTACAAATGCAAAATAATACTTATTGTTTATTAGGTGAAAGAGTTAAAAGATATATTCATTTTAATGAGAATATTAATTTAAATGAATTATTTGATGATAGTGAACAAAATTTTATTAAAGAAATGCCTTTGGCAAAAACTACTTTTGCTGATATAAAGACTAAAATACAATCACATTTTAATAAAAATATTCCTTCAAGTAAAGAAAATATTGATTATGGATTAAGTGATATTTTACCTAAATATGGTTTAGAAAAAAAAACTTATGAAGAAATTTTTAATTTTTATTCAAAAAAATTATTGAATGAATATAAAATTCCTATTTCTGATAACACAAAATCAATAAATGAAAATAATAATTCAGAAAAATAAAATTTATATTTCATTTTTCATTTTTTTTTAATTTGATTTAAATATTATTTTTTAATAAATATTTTCAGGTTTGAGAATTTGATATTTACTTTCTTCTTCTTTTTTTAATATTTCATTATATTCTTTTTTAATATCTTCTTCTTCATCACTTTCAGTTTTATTATCTTTTTCATCTAATTCAAATTGATTTTCAACAATTTCAATTAAATCAGAATTAAAAGATGAAAAATTATTAATAATTTCCTTACATAAATTTCTAACTGTATTTTTATTTCTTTGACCATTTAATTCTTTTAATCTATTATATTCATCAATAACACTATTTAAATAAAACGCATAAAAATTTCTATAATTAATAACTTTTTTTGTTTCATTTGGTAACATTTTTGAAAAAGCTAATTCTTTATTTCTTAATAATTCTAAATTATTCATTACATCATTTTTTTCTTCTAATTCCCAATAAGACGTATCACCATCTTCAAATAAACTATTTTTTTTATTCATTAAATTAGCATTTTCCTTATAAAAATTATTTTTAGTATTTTCAACTCTATAAACTAATTCTTCAAGAGAATGATATTCATTTTTAATATATCTAAAATATTCTCTTAATTGAACATTTAAAAATAAAGATTGTCTTTTTTCAATTTCATACCAACTATTCATTAAATTACTTAAAGAATAAAATGCATCAATTGTATTTTGATTTTCTTGATAATTTTCAGTTATTTTTCCCATTTCTGACCATAAATCAGAAATATTTTTCATTTGTTGACTTATATTATTTAATGAAGATATTAATTCTTTATATGCTTTCATTATATTTGATAAATTAACTTGATAACTTAAACAAATTTCTTTAATTTTATCTAAAGAATTTTCTTTTTCTGTATTTAAAGATATATTAATTTCTCCTGATTCTGTTTTATAATCATTTATATAATAAGGAGATTGTATTTTATTATATTCTATTTTTTTATTATAGAAATCTTCCTCATTTTTAACAGTAAGAAAATCAAAGAAAATTTGACTATTTTTTAAAAGGGGATGTATTGCAATTCCATTAATAAATTTACCTAAAGATCTTGTTCTCTTACTAATAAATTCTTCATTAAATCTTGAACCAAAATTTTTTTTTGGAATAGGAGGAACAACTGTATTAGGATATAAATTTGACATAATTATTTTAAGCCATTCAAAATCAGTATATCTTCTTCTTACTTTTGTATTAAATGGTATTGTATTTAATTCATAAGTTACATATGATCTAGAAAAAAATCCCCCTTCAACAACTAAAGGAAAACCAAAATTAACTTTTATTTTATGTAATTTTGTTATATCAGTTTTATCATTTGTTTTACAAAATACTCTATCATTTTCATTATTATAAATATATTTAATATAATAATTATTATTTCCAAAAATTTCGTGATTACTAAGTTCTCCAATTTTTATACTGTGGGGAATAACTTTTTGTTGATTATTTTCAATATTTTGGTTTTCTTGTTGATATTCACTTGGTTGATGTTCATGAATAAATACTTTAACTATATCTTTTAATTCACTAAAAGTCCATAAATTTAAATCAATTCCATCTTCTGTCTTTTTATCTTGTAAATATGACATAAATTCATCTGCATCATAACCCTTTTCTAATATATTATTTCTTAAATATTCTTGTTTTTTCTCTAAACTTTCCATAAATTATTTATAAATCAAATAAAAATTTGATTGAATTTAAATTATTTAATTTTATATTATTACATCATTAAAATTTATCATTTTAAATTCAAAAAAATGGGAATTTGTGACTCGAATATAAATAAAAAAAAAAAATTAAGACAAAATAACTCATATCAAAAAAATGAAAAATTAGATTTAAAAAAATTAGAAAAAATATCAAAAAAAGATTTACTACAAAAAGATTATATTTTATCATCAAAGGATGCAATAAGAGATGATATAACAAAATATTATAAATTATCCTCAGAAATTTTAGGAGAAGGTGCAGGAGGAAAAGTATGTATAGGAGAAAATTCGAATGGAAAATATGCAATTAAAATAATAACAAAAGAAAAAGTAAAAGATGTTGATGCTTTAATTAAAGAAGTAAAATATAGTAAATTACATCATGAAAATATAATTAAATATTATGAAGTATATGAAGATTTAAAAACAATAAGTTTTGTTATGGAATTAGGTGATGGTGATTTATTTGATTTTATAATGAATACACCTGAACATAAATTATCAATTGATTTATGTATTGAATTAACTCTTCAAATTTTAAATGTTTTAAAATATCTTCATCCAAATATAATTACTTTTAGTTCAAATTTTATTTATTAAATATTTTTTTCTTTTAAATTTAATCTTATTTTACTTTATGAATAATATTATTTATAATATTATTTTTTATTAATTTAGATATCTATTTTTTTTATTTTAATAATAAATATAAATTTATAATATATATTATTATACTAAGAAAATTTTTATTTTCAATTTTTTTAATAGAAGAAAAATAAATAAATTTTTCAAATAAACAAGTTTATTTATTAGAATATTAATATTTTAAATAAAATATTATATTAATTTATAATTTTATTCTAAAGATAATAATTGAATTTCTTCGTTTATTATATTTAAATTAAACTCTTTTAGTATATCTATAATTTCCTCTATTATTTTATTTGATACTTTTTTTGATTTATTTATTTTTAAGAATAATGTATTTTTAAATTGATTTATAATTTTATTTAAATCATAATCATATAAAATTCCATATTCTGTCATAATTTTTTGTGTTTCTTCTTTTATTTTTATCGAGAATTTATCTACATTTTCATTTATAATTTTATCTTTCAATTTTTGATAATTGTTTTTTATTGTCATTTTACATACATTTAATTCAATATCATTATTTATATTAAAATATTTCTCAATAAATTGAAGATAATTTAAATTAGTATAATCATAATTATAATTTGAATATTGATTTTTTAATTTTTCCCTTATATTATTTAGAATATTTACTTTATTTAAAGATATTTCATTTTTAATTACTAATTCTCTAGTTTTTGAAATTAATTCATTAATTCCAAATTTTTTGATGTTTATATTGTTTATAAGTTCAAAATCTTTAGCTAAAACAGGAATAAATTCATTATTTAAATTAAATTGATTTATATATTCTTTAATTTGTTTGGCAAGTTCTAAATTAGTAGTTTGAGTATATACAATAATAATAGGTAATTTTTGATAATAAATTTCATTTAATTTTTTTAAAAATTCATATTCTAATTCTTGAAATTTATTCCCAGTAATACAATACCAAATACAATCTATCATTTTATCTTTATCATTACTTTTTTCATTAATAAAATCAGATATTTCTTTTAATCTATTTGTAATATTATTCTCTCCAATTAATTCATTTCCATTTGTATCATATATTTCAAAATCAGGTAAATTTTCACATGAAAATAAATGTGGAATTTTAAAATCATGACATGGTATATTTTTTGATTCATTTGATAAATATTTATTAAAACATGCATTTAATAAAGTACTTTTTCCATTTCCTGTATTTCCACTTATAAAAATTGTGAATTTTTTTTTATTTCTTTGTTTTGAAAAAGAATTATATAATTTTTTTATTTCATTTTTTATTTTTTCTCTCCTATTATAAAATGTTTGGGAGTTGTTTAAAATATTAATTTTTATTTCTTTTGGAATTATTATTTCTTTAATATCGAAATTTTTAATAAAATCATTTTCTATTTTATTAATTATAATATTTATTTTTTTTTCTATTTTATTTTTAATTTCTATTTCTCTTTTTCTTCTATTATTCTCTTCCTCTAATAATCTATTATTTTCTTTTCTCATTTCTTCAATTTCTTTATTTTTTCTATTATTTTCTCTAATTGCTTCTATAATTGAAAATATTCCTGAAGTTTGCCAATGCCATTGACCATCAGAATATCTTCCTTCAATACTTCCCATTAATAATTATTATTTAATGAAAACATTTATAATAATTTGAAATTAAATAACTATTTTTTATTTTGTAATTTTAGACATTCTCTAAAACAAAAAAAAGTTAAATCAATTTTTTATTCAAAAATTAAAAAATAGTTAAAATAAATTTATTTATTTTTATTGTTCTTTCTCTTTTAATTCATTAATTAATTTATTTACTCCATTAAAAAGATTTGTTTGAGTTAACCTAATTGATGAATCAATTTCATTTTGAATTATTTCATCGTTTTCAATAAGTTTTCAATAAAGATTAATATATTTGTTTTAACTTCAGAAATTAATACTTTAAATAATTCTTTACATATTTCATAAAATAATACATTTTAAATTGTACTTTATTTTTTTCATTAATTTTTATTTCTAATATTTCATTTAATTTTTCTTCTGTTTTGAGTGATGAAATTAAATTTATATCTTCGTTTGAATTTTGAATACAAAAATCTTTTTCAATCTTAATTATTTCATTAGTTAAACTTAATACTTTTTCTGTTTTAAATTTTGATAATTTTCATTAATAATAAATATAATTGATTCTTTTATTTGATTTAAATTTAAAAATTTTTTTCATTTTCAAAATTAAAAGATAAAAAGTCATTTATTAAAGTTGTAATAAATATAATAAATTCTTCTTCATCATAATTATTTTTAATCATAATTTTTTCTAAACAATTATTATATATTTTTTCATAATCATGTTTAATTTATAAACTAATTAATTCAATTAAGATTTTTTTATTTCAAGATTTATTGAATATTCAAAACAATTAAAAGTTTTTTCAATTAATTTATTAATATTATATGGTTTAATTTCTTTTTTTTTGTATTCCAATATCTATATTTTGTGTATTTGCTAAAACAGGAATAAATTGAATATTTTCTGGTTTTTCTTCTATATCTTCATTATTATTCTTTCTAATTCTTCATTTAAACAATTTTTCATATTTTCATATTTTTCTTTTTCAAAAGCTTGAGTATAAATAATAAAAATTGGTATTTTATTATTTTTATAAAAGTTTTCTTAAATCACATATTATAATTTAAGCATTATTCATACAGATTTTCTATTAATAAATTTACCTAAAGATCTTGTTCTCTTACTAATAAATTCTTCATTAAATCTAGAACCAAAATTTTTTTTTGGAATAGGAGGAACAACTGTATTAGGATATAAATTTGACATAATTATTTTAAGCCATTCAAAATCAGTATATCTTCTTCTTACTTTTGTATTAAATGGTATTGTATTTA
>JAEEGK010007269.1_pt1 | contig 26403 bp, 20 predicted proteins | sample 8958771 | NCBI WGS metagenome assembly JAEEGK01 (sample SAMN16246547, study PRJNA631951) | gut metagenome | biome: gut microbiome; feature: rumen; material: SC-attached | host: Bos | place: Iran: Karaj | collected 2018-10 | reverse complement strand
AGATGGACGAGCAGCCCGCTTCAAATGAGGCTTCTGCAACAAGTATGAAAATCGCCTTTGTAGAAGTCGACTCCCTGATGACACAGTATACCTTTGCCAAGGACTATACCGTGACCTTAGAGAAGAAGAGCAACAATGCCCGTAACACGCTGACCCAGAAGGGTAATCAGTTGCAGGCTGCTGTGAACAATTTCCAGCAGAAACTGAACAACAACGGTTTCCAGAGCCGTGAGCAGGCTGCTTCTGTGCAGAACGCCATCCAGCGCCAGCAGAACGACCTGCAGCAGTTGCAGGCCCGTTTAGAGTCTGAGCTCGCCAACGAGACAGCCAAGTTCAACGAGGCGCTGCGTGATTCGCTCAACAACTTCCTGAAGGCCTACAACAAGGATAAGAAGTATGACATCATTCTCTCGAAGGCTGGTGACAATATCCTGTTTGCTGATAAGAAATATGACATCACCCAGGATATCATCAACGGTCTGAACAAGCGCTATAAGCCAACTGCCAAGAAGGCTGATGACAAGAAAGCTGAGGAAAAGAAGGCTGACGACAAGAAAGCAGAGAAGAAATGAAACAGACCATTTTAGTGACGGGTGGTACGGGCTTTATCGGAAGCCATACCACAGTGGAGTTGCAAGAGGCTGGCTATGAGGTGGTGATTATCGACAACCTCTCGAACTCGAATATCAATGTACTCGATGGTATCGAGAAGATCACGGGCGTGAAGCCTGCCTTCGAACAGGTAGACTGCTGTGACTTCGAGGCCCTCGAAGGTGTGTTCAAGAAATATCCGAAGATTGAGGGTATCATCCACTTCGCCGCTTCGAAGGCTGTGGGTGAGAGTGTGGAGAAGCCGTTGCTTTACTATCGCAACAACCTCATGTCGCTCATCAATCTGCTGGAGCTCATGCCCAAGTATGATGTGAAGGGTATCATCTTCTCGTCGAGCTGTACCGTCTATGGTCAGCCCGCTCAGGAAAACCTGCCTGTGACCGAGAATGCACCTATCCAGAAGGCCATGAGTCCTTATGGCAACACCAAGCAGATCAACGAGGAAATCATCCAGGATTACATCCACTCGGGTGCGCCCATCAAGAGCATCATCCTGAGATACTTTAATCCCATTGGTGCCCATCCCTCAGCCTTTATCGGTGAACTGCCCAATGGCGTGCCCATGAACCTGATTCCGTTTGTAACGCAGACGGCAATGGGAATTCGTGAGCAGCTGAAGATCTTCGGTCACGACTACAACACTCCCGACCATACCTGTATCCGCGACTATATCTATGTGGTGGATCTGGCCAAGGCTCACGTGAAGGCTATGGAGCGTGTGCTCGACAATCCTGAGACAGACGCTGTGGAGGTGTTCAACATTGGTACTGGCAAGGGCCTTTCTACCTTAGAGGTGGTGGAAGGTTTCGAGAAGGCTACAGGCGTGAAGGTGAACTGGACCTATGCTCCGCGTCGTGAAGGCGATATTGAGCAGGTGTGGGGTAATGTCGACAAGGCCAACAAGGTACTTGGCTGGAAGGCAGAGACACCTACGGAAGAGGTGCTTCGTTCAGCCTGGAAGTGGCAGGAGAAACTTCGCAAGGACGGCATACAATAACGATAATCCCGCTCAGTCGAGCGGGATTATTGTTTTAAAGGTGCCTTCGTCATCGAACTCATCGAGGGCAATGGGTTCCCGGAAGAGTCCGAAGAGAGATGAACCTGAACCAGACATCGCAGCATAGACGGCACCGAGGTCGTAGAGCCGCTGCTTGATGGCACCAAGCTCAGGATGAAGGGTGAAGACGCTGTGCTCAAAATCATTCGTCAGTTCCTCGCGCCAGGTCTCAATGGGCTGCAGCACGATATCCCTGCAGTTCTTGACAGGATGGCGGGGCGTGATAAGCGAGAAGGCCTCTTTGGTGGAAACGGGTATCGCAGGACGGATAATAGCAATATACCATCCCTTCAGGTCGAGGGCAATGGGCGTAAGTATCTCACCGATGCCCTCCGCATAGGCCGGCTGACTCTGGATGAAGAAAGCACAATCGGCACCCAGACGCGCTGCATAGCTGATCATTTGCGCGTCTGAGAGTCCTAAGTGGAACATCCTGTTCAACAAAGTGATCATATAGCCGCAGTCGCTGGAACCGCCACCCATGCCTGCCTGTGTGGGGATGCCTTTATACAGATGGGCATGCAGACGGGGCAGCGAGGGGAAATCCTGCTTCAGCAACTGATAGGCGCGCACCACGAGATTACGTTGTTCGTCACCCTCGATGTGGATATTCGTCACTTTCAGGTCGCAGTCGCAGGGCGAAGGGAAGGCTTCGTCCATCTCATAGACCTCGAGCGCATCCTGGATATTCACGGGATAGAACACCGTCTCGAGGTTGTGATAGCCGTCCGCTCTCTTCTCAACGACATTGAGTCCGAGATTGATTTTTGCAATAGGAAATGTAATCATGCTGCAAAGATACTTATAAAAAATGGAAATTGTTCGCGCGGTAGCAAATTTTTCACTTTTCACTTTTCATTTTTCACTTCTTTTTTGTATCTTTGCAGCCCAAACCTAAACAAAATGGCAGAACAAGATAACAACACACGTCGCAGGCCGCGCAAACAACAGCCGGTAGACAATACCTACGGTCATCTTCAGCCCCAGGCGCTGGAGGTGGAGAAGGCAGTGCTGGGTGCACTCATGATTGACAAGGACGCCTATGCTGTGGTCTGTGAGATCCTTTATCCCGAGAGTTTCTATGAACCCCGCAACCAGATGATCTACGCAGCCATCCGCGACCTCTCGATCGAAGAGAAACCCGTGGATATCCTGACGGTGGCGGAACGTCTGGCGAAGAATGGTCAGCTAGATGAAGTGGGCGGACCCGGTTATGTGGCTGACCTCAGCTCACGGGTAGCTTCCTCAGCCAATATCGAGTATCACGCGAACATCATTGCCCAGAAGTTTCTTGCCCGGCAACTCATCTCATTCGCCAGTGTCATCGAGACGAAGGCCTTCGATGAGACCAGCGATATCGACGAACTGATGCAGGAGACCGAGAACTCGCTCTTTGAGTTGAGTCAGCGCAACATGAAGAAGGATTATACGCAGATCAATCCCGTCATCTCGCAGGCCATCCAGAGCATCCAGGCAGCCGCTGCCAACAAGGACGGACTGACGGGTGTGGGTACGGGCTATCACAAGCTCGACGATATCACCTCAGGCTGGCAGGCCAGCGACCTCGTGATTGTGGCGGGTCGTCCTGCGATGGGTAAGACATCCTTCGCCTTGTCGATGGCCAAGAACATCGCAGCTGACTATCGCGTTCCCCTGGCTTTCTTCTCGTTGGAAATGTCGAACGTGCAGCTGGTGAACCGTCTGATCTCGAATGCCTGTGAGATCGAGGGTTCCAAGATCCTCAATGGTCAGCTGACACCCGATGAATGGGACCGTCTGGACAAACGCGTGAATAATCTGCTGGATGCACCGCTCTATGTCGACGACACCCCAGGCCTTTCGGTCTTCGAACTGCGTACGAAGGCCCGTCGTCTGGTGCGCGAACATGGGGTGAAGATCATCATGATCGACTATCTGCAGTTGATGAATGCCAACGGCATGCGCTTCTCTTCTCGTCAGGAGGAGGTGTCAACCATCAGCCGTTCGCTGAAAGGACTCGCAAAAGAGCTGGATATCCCCATTATCGCCCTGAGTCAGCTGAACCGTGGTGTGGAATCGCGTGAAGGACTGGAAGGCAAACGCCCGCAGCTGAGCGATCTGCGTGAATCGGGAGCCATCGAGCAGGATGCGGATATGGTGCTCTTCGTGCATCGTCCGGAGTACTATCATATCTATCAGGATGATAACGGACGTAATCTTAAGGGTATGGCGCAGATCATCATTGCCAAGCATCGTAAGGGTGCCACAGGCGATGTGCTGCTGACGTTCCGTGGACAGTACACGCGTTTCGAGAATCCTGAAGACACCCATCTCGGGCCGATGCCAGAGAGTCCTGTTGGCGGTGAGATAGTAGGCTCCCGGATTAATGGTGATTATAACACGCCTCCTGCTGACAACGACAATGATCCCTTCGCCAGCCTGGCGTCTATTCCGCCTCCTCCTGATGAAGGGAACACACCATTCTGATATGACAAGGGCTGCGACGATCATCGCAGCCCTTATTCTTTATTTCGCGTATTTCTCTATGAGCTCATCCGCCTGCGGATAACCCAGCTCCTTGGCTTTCTGCAGGTTGACAAGTCCTTCTTTCTTCTTGCCTTTCATGCATTGCGAAAGACCCAGGAAGAGATAGCCGTCGCTGTTGTCTTTTTCCAAGGCGATAATCTCGTTGGCAGTCTCTGCGGCTTCGTCATACATGCCCACACGCAGTTCCAACGATGCCTTCTCGGCCAGGTAGAAGGTGTTCTCGGGTTCCATCTTCGAGGCCTGCCTGATGTCGTTAAGGGCCTGCTGGAACAGACGTCCCTCTATCTCTGCCTGATGACGGATATAGTAGAAATTGGCATTCACATCGGCTGCCATCAGCTGCTCGTAGTCGTTCATGTCGGCTACGGCCTCACGGTATTTTTTTGTATCAAATTTCGCATTGGCCCTTGCCCACAGATAGGGAGCTGCCTGCTTCAGATAGGGTTTGCTGAACATGTTCATCGCACTGTCGAGCAATGCCACCATCGCTGTGGTATCTTTCAATTGACCTTTGCATTGCGCGGCACAGTACCAGGTTTCGGCCGTACACATATTGGTCTTTGTCAGTTCGATAAAGCAGTCGTAGGCCTCCTGATAGTTCTTCTGGGCATAGAGGATATTGGCTTCCAGTTCTCTATAGGCAGGCAGGGGCTTGATCTTCCAGGCCTCGCGCGTCTCACTCAGTGCCTTGTCGAGACTCCAGTTCTCATAGGGTTTGTTGGCCTGATAGATCTCCTTGTTATAGATCATACGGGCATAGTTGAAGTGCTCGTTGTCTTTGTTCACAGCCAGTTTGATGGCCTGTTCCATATCGCGTTCGGCTGTCGTAAAGTCGCCATAGCTGGTGGCAAACTGTGCGCGGTAGGCATAGCCGTCGGGGGCATCAGGGAATTTCTGGATAAACTCACTGACCAGCCGTGCATATTCGGCCGAGTCGGTGCTGGCACTTGCCATGTACATCATCAGGTTGGCATCATCCAGCGACTCCGGTATCTCCGTATGTATCTGTGTCTGTCTCAGCGTCTGGTCGTTGATGCTCAGTCCCGTCACCTTCAGCGAATCGGCGAAGCGTGCACTGATGGCATAGCAGAGGGAGTCGGCACCCGAGGCTGCTGGCTGCAGGAGTCCGATCACCTCACCGTTGTCATTGAGCAGCGGCGAACTGATGTTCTGTTCCGATGCCTGCATGGCGATGGTGTAGTAGGCGTAGTCCTTTTGGAAGGTCTCTGCCTTGCGCACGACACCGTTCTTCAGGTTCTTCGTCTCGAGATAGGGCAACAGCCATACTCTCTCTCCGCTCTGTGCCACGCCAGCGGCTACTGCGAGGGGACGTGTCTTAGCTGCCACGCGGAACTTGGCCACATCATACATGTCGTTGGCACCGATCATACCGCTCACAGCAATCTCCTTGCCTGATGCATCGATGATCACGGCCCGTGCAGCTCCCTTGAAGGGAGTGAAACTGCTGATGGCCTCGCCATTGGTACCCGTGAAGAAGCCGTTGCTGCTGGCTATCAAGGAGCCGTCGGCTGCGAAGGTCTTCAGGGTGAACACCGATTTGCTGGCGTTCTTCGTCCAGCCAGGCTGGGCGAAAGTGAATAGTGAACAGTGAAGAGTGAATAGTATCAATAAAAATTTTTTCATAATCTTAATAATTGTTTTGCGTTCTGGATGGCAGCGTCCGTCACCTTACTGCCGCTGAGCATCTGGGCGATCTCCGTGATGCGCTCTTCGGGTGTCAGGATCTCCATCCTACTGGTGGTTCCCTGTGGTGTCTCTTCCTTCTCCACCTTATAGTGGGCGGCACCCAGGGCGGCTATCTGTGGCAGATGGGTGATGCTGATCACCTGTCGCTCATGACTGCCCATCTCATGCATAATCTCCGCCATCTTCTCGGCTATCTTACCGCTGACACCCGTATCTATCTCGTCGAAGATGATTGTAGGCAGTTTCACGGCACCGCTGATCATTGCCTTCAGGGCGAGCATCACACGGGCAATCTCACCGCCCGAGGCCACCTGCGATACAGGCTGGAGTGGGGTAGAGGTATTGGCGGAGAAGAGGTAGGCCACCTTGTCCTGCCCGTTTGCAGCCAGGTTCTCCTGCGTGATGCTGATCTGGAACCGGATATTGGGCATGCCCAGGGGTACGAGCCGCTGCTGCATCTCGGTCTCGATCTTCTTGGCGGCTTTCGTGCGTAGTTTCGTCAGGATGTCTGCCTTCTGCTGGCACTGGGTCTTCAGTCTCTCTACCTGCTGCTCATGTTCCTTCAGGGCCTCGTCGCTGTTGTCAAGATTGTCCAGCTGCTGTTTCAGCGAATCCCTCATTGCTATCAGGCCTTCCGTATCTTCTGCGTGGTATTTCTTCTGCAGTTCGTAGAGACGGTCCAGCCGTTCGTTGATATGATCGAGCTCAGCGGGGTCGAAGTCGATGCCTTCCAGCAATGGAGCCACTTCCTCGGCGATATCCTTCAGTTCGATATAGGTGCTGTCCATACGTTTGGCAAGCTCTTCTGCCTCAGGAAACACGTGGCTGATGCCTTTCAGGGCATTCATGGCACTGCGCAGCTGCGTCACGATGCCTGTGTCTTCTGCCTGCAGGGCATTGTCGGCGGTATAGAGGGCACTCTTGATGTCCTCAGAGTGGGTCATCGTTTCGCTCTTCTGCTCCAGTTCCTCCTGCTCACCGTTCATCAGATGTGCACCTGCCAGCTCCTGATACTGGAACTGCAGGAAGTCTACGTTCTGACGGTTGCGCTCGATTTCTTCCTTCAGGGTCTCCAGTTCCTGGGCGGCCTGATGGAAGGCGTCGTAGGTCTGTTTGTAATCTGCCAGTTGCCTGGCGTCGTCGGCAATGATGTCGAGCACGCTCATCTGGAAGTCCTGCTTGTTCAGCAAGAGGTTCTGGTGCTGCGAGTGCACGTCCACGAGGCGCTCTCCCAATTCTTTGAGCATCGACAGCTGCACGGGGGTGTCGTTGATGAAGGCACGGCTCTTGCCAGCCGATGTCAGTTCCCTGCGGATGATGCAGTCGTTGGCATCGTATTCGATATCGTTCTCCTCAAAGAAGGCTTCCATGTGGTAGCGCGACAGGTCGAAATGGGCCTCGATCACGCATCGGTCAGCACCTTGTTTCAGTGTCTTCAGGTCTGCCCGTTGTCCCAGCAGCAGTCCGATGGCGCCGAGCACGATGCTCTTGCCCGCACCGGTCTCACCGGTGATGACAGAGAATCCTGGATACAGGTCGATATCCAGGATGTCTATCAGTGCGAAGTTCTTGATATAGAGATGCTTCAGCATAATTCTCTTAGTTGTTGATTTTCTCCCACGAAGTGTTTTGCGAGGCGTTGATGCCACTCAGCAGGTCATACACGGCCTGCTTCTCCTTCTGGGTTCCCTTGCCCTTGTAGATGTTCACCAGTTCGTCTTTCTTGTAGTCCGTCCAGATCTGTGGCAACAGGCTCAGGGGCTTGTTCTCATGGGCTTTCTTCAGCTGCTCCTCGAGGGCGGTGGATATCTCCGTACGTCCGCGCTCCGCATTGTTGGCCATCTCATCGAGGCCCTTGCGGTAATAGTCATACTGCAGCTGACGGAAGGGTTTCATCTGTTCGTCCAGATAGTCGTTGATGATGGCAAAGCGGTTGCGTGAGTCCTCAAACGACTTCCATCCGGGATAGCCCAGATCTTGGGCATTGTTCACCAGCTGCATACAGCGCTGCAGGATGTCCGTACCGCCTAAGGGCGAGAAGCTGTCGAGGTCGAGACCGATGATCAGGTAGGCATAGTATGCCAGCAGGGCCGTCAACTGGTTGTCTATCGTCTGGTCGGTAAAGTTCAGTTGGTCGAACTGTGCAAACTCGAAGTGGAAGCTGGCGTCCCTATTATTATATAAGGTGGTGGTATAGCTGGCATTGAACACGGGACGGTTGGCCTGTATCAGTGCCGTACACTCGAACTTGTTCTCGTCGCGGTTGTATTTCGATACGGTGATGTTCAGGTTGCACTGTATACGCTCGTTTTCCTGGAACTGTAGGTCCGTCCACTGGCGCTCGTTGATAAACTGCTCCAGAGTCTGCTGCAGGTTGTCGAACACGCCGTTGTCGGTACCCTGTATCTGGCTGTGGTTCACCGTCACCTTCACCTGAAGCTCCTGAGAGAAAGTGAATAGTGAACAGTGAACAGTGAATAGTAATAACAGGATGCTGCGCCTCATAATTAAAGTTTGGCTTCTGCCAGACGGATGCGGGTTAATACCTGCTTCGTGTTGTAGGTGAAGTCACCCTGCAGTATCCAGCCGTAGTAGCCGGGATCTCTCTTGAGAGCCTCCAGCACGGGCATACCCTTGTATTTTCCGAAGTTGAACACCTCGATCATCTTGGGCTGCCCCTTCTCGTCGAGCACGGGGTTACCGCTGGCGTCCTTCACCTCGCCCCATACGATGCGGCCTGCGAAGTCCACGTTCTTGTTCATCTTCGAGAAGTCGGCGAGCATCTGCATGTCATTCTCCAATACTTTCTCCGGATCTTCATTGGCTCCAGGAGCGTATTTGTCCAACTGTCCCATTAGCACGCGGTAGGTAGCCTCGGTATCCTGATCGGCTCGGTGGGCCTCGAAGTCTTCCTCCATCTTCCTGCCGCAGTAGAACTTATAGGCCGATGCCAGGTTTCTGCGCTCCATCTTACGGAAGATGGCACAGGCATCGATGAGCTTGCTCTTCGAGAAGTCGAAGTCGATGCCGGCGCGCAGGAACTCTTCGGCCAGCAGGGGGATGTCGAAGTTGTTCGAGTTGAAACCGGCAAAGTCGCTGCCCGCGAACTTATCAGCCAGTTTCTGTGCCAGCTGCTTGAAGGTGGGCTTGTCCTTTACCGTCTCGTCGCTGATGCCTGTCAGCTGTGTGATGATGGGCTCGATGTGCTTCTCAGGATTGATCAGCTCGTCGCCCCGCTCTTCCTTGCCGTCGGGATATACCTTAATATATGATATCTGTATCACGCGGTCCTTCACCAGATCAAGTCCGGTGGTCTCCAGGTCGAAAATGACCAGGGGCTTATTCAGATTCAGTTTCATATTATGAATTATGCATTATTAATTATGCATTAATCATTGATCAGCATGGGCATCATCAGCATCAGCACATCCTGGTTCTCCGGCTGCTCAGAGGGCAGCACCAGTCCTGCACGGCTGGGGTCAGCCAGCTGGATAATCACCTCCGGACAATCGAAGTTGCTGAGGATCTCGATGAACGACGATCCCTTGAAGCCGATGCTCATGGCCTTGCCGTTGTATTCGCAGCTCATGCGCTCGGTAGCGGTCTTCGAGAAGTCGTAGTCCTCGGCATCCAGCTGCAGCACATTTCCCTCTACATGGAAACGGATCAGGTTGCTCGACTCGTTGGCGAAGGGCTGTACACGGCGAAGGGCAGCCAGCAGTCCGAGACGGTCCACGCGCAGCTCGTTGGGGTTGCTCTGCGGGATCACGGAGTTATAGTTGGGATATCTGCCCTCGATGAGCCTGCACTGGATAGAGTCGTCGCCGAAGGTCATCTCGGCATTGCGGTCGTCGAAACGGATATACACGTCGTCGCCGTCCTTGCCCAGCATGTTCTTCAGCAGGTTGGCCGGCTTCTTGGGCAAGATGAAGGCAGCGGGCTGCTCGCTCTTGATGGTATACACCTTGTTGCGCACCAGCTTGTGGCCGTCGCTGGCCACCACGGCCAGACAGTCGGGTGTCAGGTCGAAGTAGATGCCGTTCATCACCGGGCGCAGCTCGTCCTGTGCCGTAGCGAAGATACTGCGGTTCACGTTCTCTGCCAGGGTCATGTTGGGGATCGTGATCATGTAGGCGTTGTCACTGATGGGCTGGGCCATAGGGAACTCGTCGGCATTTTCGATGGGCAGCGAGAACAGACCGTTCTGATAGCTGATCTTCACGAGGTTCTGCTCCTGGTTGGCATCGAAGGTGATGGGCTGCTCGGAGATACCCTTCACGGCTTCCAGGATGTCGTGGTTGCCGATGGCGAAACGGCCGTCGCCGTCACTGTCTGTCAGTATAAGGGATGTACGCATGGTGTTCTCCCCGTCGGAGGCCGTCAGGATAAGTTCCTGACCATTGATGTCGAACACGAAATCGCCCAGAATGGGGAGGGCATTCTTGCTGTTGATCACTTTCGAAAGTGCTGAGAGCTTGCTGCTCAGCGCAGAGCTTGATAATGTAAATCTCATAATTATGTAGCTGTTTTGTTTTTAATTACTTCTGTTTTGACGACAAAATTACAAAAAAACGTTGTTATAAACAAAAAAATGGCGATATTTTTTCGGGTTTCAAACTATTTTTAGTAATTTCGCCGAGCGAAACAAGAAAAAACAACAAATAAAAACATTTAAGACAATGGAATTAACAGGTAGAATTATTGCCGTGATGGAGCCACGCAGTGGTGTCTCGGCCCGTACGGGTAACTCTTGGATGACACAGGAATATGTGCTCGAAGTTCCCGGTCAGTATCCCAAGCGTTGTGTCTTCAACCTCTTCGGTGAGGACCGTATCAAGCAGTTCAACATTCAGAACGGTGAAGACCTCACCATCCAGTTCGACATCGACGCCCGCGAGTATCAGGGCCGCTGGTTCAATGACATCCGCGCCTACAACGTCATCCGTGGTCAGGTGCCTCCCGTGGCTGCTGCTCCCGCTGCATCGCCCTTCCCGCCGGCTCAGGCCCAGCCCGATGCTGCCACATCACCCTTCCCGCCCGCACAGGAGCCGGCTGCTGCAGAAGGTGGCAGTGCCGACGATCTCCCATTCTGATACAATCATCCCCGCCAATCGGCGGGGATGATTGTTTATAGAGTAGCCCTAGGCCCATGCAACTGGTCGTTGTATATGATTGCGTTAACAAATTTTACTTTCTGTCAAGCCTGCTGATTTATGCGTTTTGCCCGGAAACACTTGCCTCGCGCGCAGGTCACGTTTGCCGCCCGGTTGTGTCGCAATTTTTGTCAGTTTTCACTGATGATACAAATGTACGACTTTTTCATTGCGGTCTGCGAATCCTTCCGTGGAAAATCATGGAAAAGTGGTCATGAATGTCATGTGTCACGAGTGTCATCAAGCAATCCCGAATGAAAATCTGCTCATATTATATATAAATTATAATTTATATATATTATGCGGAAAATTTTGCCCCTTCCATCAGAAAACCTTAATGACCTTCATGACATCATGACCTTAATGACACACCACAAAACATTTGACAATTGTTCCTGAATAATAGTGAACGCCTGTATTATCTGTCCTTAGATTAGTATATGGCGATAAAAACTCCCCGGTGCCTTGGGCATCGGGGAGTTCTCTTATGGATTTATTCTTTCACGTATTCCAATTGCGTTTCAGCGGGGAAGGAACTGGCAGTGAGGGTGGGATTGCCGTGGATGGTGGCCTTTTTAAGGCTGGTGCAGCCGTCGAAGGCATAGGAGTCGATTGTCTCCACACTCTGTGGGATATCGATGCTCTCGAGGCTCTTGCAGTTGCCGAAAGCAAAGCCCTCGATTTGCTTCAGGCCGCTGGGCAGGACGACTTCCGTCAGGGCATCGCCATCGTAGAAGGCCATCACGCCGATGGCTGTAACGGCATAGTTCTTTATAACCTCCTGTCCCTGGTTCATCATAGTCGCCTGCAGGGTCTCGGGGATAGTGAACTTGACGGGTTTCCCGGTGAGCTGTTCGCAATCGCTCACCTTCACCTCGGCAGGATCTTCGCTGGTCACCTTGAATAGCATCTTGATCTCCGCGTCCTTCCACTCGTCGCCTTCGTTCCTCTGGCAGTTCACCTGTGTCGTGAACTCATCGGTCTTGGTGCTGCCATTATTTACGGGGTTGTCTTGTTGGTCGCACGACATGGTCATGGTCAGGCCCATCATCAGGGCCGCAGTCAGGCATAGTTTTCTTGTCTTCATGATTTCTTATTGATATAAATAACGTTTGATTGATTTCTTCGGTGTCTTCTCGAACTCTTCTTTCTGGATGACGATCTCCGAGATCTTCTCGTAGGCGGGGAGCATCTCGTTCAGGCCGTTGCGGTTCTGTTCCATGACATTGCGGATGTCATCGGCAGAGAAGTTCATTGCCTTGGCTTCGTCGAGGTCGGGGTAGACGAGGGCTACGAGCTTGTTGTCGCGCTGCACGACGATGCTCTCAACGACGAGGGTCATCGAATTGAGCTTGTCCTCGATCTCCTCGGGGTAGATGTTCTGTCCGTTGGGGCCAAGGAGCATGTTCTTCGATCGGCCGTTGATAAACACGTTGCCGTGAATGTCCATCGTACCCAGGTCGCCGGTGTGATACCAGCCGTTGCGGTCGAGGGTTTCGTTGGTGGCCTCCTCGTTCTTGTAATAGCCCAACATCACGTTAGGACCCTTTGCGAGGATCTCGCCAGGGATATGTCTGGGATCGGGGGAATCGATTTCCACCTTCATGTGCAGGGCAGCCCGTCCGCATGATCCCTGGGCGAAGGTGTGCCAGTCGCTGTAGCAGATGATGGGTGCGCACTCCGTGGCTCCGTATCCTACGGTATAGGGGAACTCGATGCGCTTGAGGAACCGCTCCACCTCCTGGTTGAGGGCTGCGCCACCGATGATCACCTGGTACATCTTGCCACCGAAGGCCTTCAGCACTTCCTGACAGATCATCTCGCGTACCTTCTTCGAGATGACAGGCATCTGCATCAGCAGGCGCATGCGGTTGTTCTGTATCTTGGGGAACACCTTCTTGCGGATGATCTTCTCGATGATAAGCGGTACGGCAATCACGATGACGGGCTTGATCTCTGCCAGGGCCTGCGCAATAATGGCTGGCGAGGGCACACGGTTGAGGTAGTAGACATGACAGCCGTGGAGGAATTCGAAGATGAACTCGAAAGCCATACCGTACATGTGGGCCATGGGAAGCATCGAGATGACCTTGTCACCGGCCTTGATGGTCTTGCCCAACACGTCGCAGGCGAAGTCATAGTTCGACCAGAGGGCGCGGTAGGGAATCATCACTCCCTTCGAGAAGCCCGTGGTGCCGCTGGTGTAGTTGATGACTGCCAGTTCGTCGGGACTCTGCTCGACATAGTAGCTGATGTGCTGCTTGCGGAAGTATTTCGGGAATTTCTTTCCATAGAGTTCGTTGAGGTGCTCGCGGGCATAGGTCAGCTTGTCGGTGCGGCTGATCATCAACGAGTAGTCGGGATTGTTGATGATGCCTTCGAGCGTGGGCATGGCCTGCGGGTCGATGATGGTGGCCACATGGTCGCCCACGAAGAGCAGACGGGCCTCGGAGTGATTCACGATGTTGTGGATCTGCTCGGCATTGAACTCGTGAAGGATGGGTACGGCGATGGCACCATAGGTGAGCGTAGCCAGGAAGGCAACGGCCCATTGCGAGGAGTTGCGGCCACAGAGGGCTATCTTGTCGCCTTTCTGAATACCGCTGTTCTCGAAGAGGATATGTACCTTCTCGATCTTTCTGGCAACATCATGGAACTGCAGGGTCTGTCCCTTGTAGTCTGTCAGGGCATCGCGATCCCAGTTGTCGACGATGCTCTTCTGTATGAGTGCGTTAAAACTTGGTATCTGTTCCATATTAGCAGTTCTTATTTAGTAGTTCTGATATAAGTAGCGCTTGATACTCTTCTTAGGTGTCTTGGCAAATTCCTCTTCGTGGAGGATAATCTGTGAGATGCGGCTGTAGACGGGCAATTGCTCGTTCAGCTCCTTACGGTTCTGCTCCATGATCTGTTCCAGTTCTTCGTAGCTGAAGTTCATCATCTCGTCCTTATCGGGGTGTACGAGTGCCACGAGCTTGTCGCCTCGCTGGATGACCACGCTCTCTGCCACCATCGTCATGGAATTGAGCTTGTCTTCGATTTCCTCGGGGTAGACATTCTGTCCGTTGGCACCCAGAAGCATGTTCTTGATGCGTCCGCGGATGAACAAATGGTTGGAGTAGGAGAGGGTTCCGAGGTCGCCGGTATGATACCAGCCTTCCTCATCGATGACCTGACTGGTGGCCTCTTCGTTCTTGTAGTAGCCGAGCATGACGTTGCAGCCACGGGTGACGATCTCACCGGGGACATTGGCAGGATCGCTGGAGAGGATCTTCACCTCCATGCGGTCGACGGGCTTGCCACAGCAGCCTGGCACGAACTCCTTGTGGTCGCAGTAGGAGATAAGGGGTGCGCACTCGGTGGTGCCATAGCCTACGGTGACGGGGAATCCGATGCTCAGCAGGAATTCCTCGACCTCTTTAGAAAGGGCAGCACCGCCCACGATGATCTCATAGAAATTGCCACCGAAGGCCTTGTATACCTCGCTGCAGATGCGGTCCTTCACCTTCTTGCTCACGACGGGCATCGCCAGGAGCAGGCGCATGCGGTTGTTCTGTATCTTGGGGAATACCTTCTTACGGATGATCTTCTCGATGATCAGGGGCACAGTGACAATCAGTGTGGGCTGGACATTGAGGAAGGCCTGCGCGATGATGGCGGGTGACGGCAGACGGGTCAGGAAGAACAGATGGCAGCCGTGACAGAAGCCGAAGAGGAACTCGACGGCCATGCCGTACATGTGGGCCATCGGCAGGATGCTCAGCATGTTGTCGCCGGGTTTGACTTTCTTGCCCAGACGGCTGATGATGAACTCGATATTACCCCAGATGGCGCGATAGGGGAGCATGACGCCCTTTGAGAAGCCTGTCGTACCGCTGGTGTAATTGATGAGTGCCAGTTCCTCTGCCTCGTCCTGATGATAGCTGACGTGCTCACGACGGAAGGCCATGGGATACTTGCTGCCGAACATCATATTCAAATGTTCGCGCGCGTAGGTAAGCTTTTCCGAGCGGCTAATCATCAATGAGAAGTCGGGGATGTTGATGATGCCTTCCAGAGCAGACATTTCCTCGGGATTGATGGTCTTCACGGCAAAGTCACCAATGAAGAGGATCTTCGACTCGGAGTGGTTCACGATGTTGTGAATCTGCTCGCCATTGAACTCATGAAGGATGGGCACTGCAACGGCCCCGTAGGTAAGTGTGGCGAGGAAGGCCACAGCCCAGTGGGCAGAGTTACGGCCGCAGATGGCTATCTTATCACCCTTCTGGACATTACTGTTCTCAAAGAGGATATGGAGTTTTTCTATCTTGCGGGCGACATCATGAAACTGAAGGGTGGCTCCTTCATAGTCGGTGAGTGCATCCTGATCCCAATTGTCGATGATCGCACGCTGGATATATGCGTTGAAACTGCTAAACGATTCCATTAAAATTGCACAAATTTTGAAATTTTGTGCAAAGGTAAATCTTTTCTTGCACATCCGCAAAAAAAATGTGCAAAAATTAACCTTTATTTACTCATATCGCATTGATTTCGCAGGATGGATGTGTGAAATCAGAAAACTAGGTGCAATAAGAACGAAGACACAAATGATCAGTGTGGCGATGTTGAGTAGTATGAAGAGGGGAATGTTGATCTCCATCGGGGCTTCGCTCACATAGTAAGTCTGAGGGTCGAGTTTCACCAGACCAGTATATTTTTGCAGGGCGATGATACCTGCTCCGAGAATGTTGCCAAGGAGCAGTCCTTGTCCGATGATGAAGGCAGCAAACCAGAGGAAGGTGTGGCGGATGGTCTTGTTTCTCGCACCCAACGCCTTCAGTACACCGATCATCTGGGTCCGTTCGAGGATGATGATGAGCAGACCACTGATCATGGTGAAGCCTGCCACACAAACCATCAGCACGAGGATGATCCACACGTTGATGTCGAGCAGTTCCAGCCAGTTGAATACTTGCGGGTAGGCTTCGAAGATGGTCTGTGAGGAATAGGTGTTCAGATCCTGATCGGTGCGACGGTTTACCTTCTCTATGAACTCATCGGCTGTGGCCTGTAATTGGTCGAAGTCGTTGACGGTGATCTCTGCGCCACTGCACTGATAGTCGGTCCAATCGTTGAGTTTCCGGGTGGTGGCGAGATCGGTGAAGCAGAGTGCTTCGTCGAAGCGTGTCATGTTCGTCTGATAGATACCGACAACGCTGAATCGCCTGGTGCGTACGCTCTCACCGATGAAATAGGCGAAGATACGGTCTCCAGCCTTCAGGCGCAGTTTGTCGGCAATCATCTTCGAGACGAGTATCTTGTTGGTGGTGGCAGTGTCGCTGAACACGGGCATCTCGCCCTCGATGAGGTGCTGGCTCAGGAAGTTCAGGTCATATTCCGGTCCGACGCCCTTGAACATCACTCCCAGGAAATCGTCGTCAGTCTTCAGGATGCCTTGCGAATAGGCATAACGCTCCACGTGCTTCACACCGGGTATCTGTTCGTAGCTCCTCATGACGCTGTCGTCGATGCAGAGAGGGTAGGACTCGGTGCTGAGGAAAGTAAGTATGTTCTGCACCTGGATATGGCTGCCGAATCCTACCACCTTATCGCGGATGGTGTGCTTGAAGCCAAGCACGACGCTCACGGTGACGATCATCACCGCCAGACCGATGGCGACTCCGATGGTAGCAATACGAATGGCAGGACGACTCACCTTTCGCTTGTCGCCCTGATCACTGTAGATTCTCTTAGCTATGAAAAACGGGAGATTCATTCTTCGTCGACGCGGCCTGGATAAGCTTCCAATGCTTTTCTCAAAACGAAGAGCGCACGCTCGAGGTCTTTCTTCTTCAGCACATAGGCGATACGCACCTGATTGATACCGGCACCGGGTGTGGTGTAGAAACCAGCTGCGGGAGCCATCATCACCGTCTCGCCCTCGTAGTCGAATTCAGCCAGACACCAGCGACAGAATTTCTCCGCATCGTCGACGGGCAGTTTGGCTACGGTATAGAAGGCTCCCATCGGGATGGGTGAATAGACGCCTGGGATACGGTTCAGACCGTCGATCAAGCACTTACGACGCTCCACATATTCATCGTAGACATCGCGCAGATAATCCTCCGGTGTCTCCAACGACGCCTCGGCCACAATCTGTCCGATAAGGGGCGGGGAGAGTCGGGCCTGACAGAATTTCATCACGGCCTTGCGAACCTCAGCATTCTTCGTGATTAGGGCACCGATACGGATACCGCACTCGCTGTAACGCTTGGATACGGAGTCGATGAGGATGACGTTCTGCTCGATGCCTTCCAGATGGCAGGCAGAGATATAGGGTGAGCCTGTGTAGATGTATTCACGATAGACCTCGTCGGAGAAAAGATAAAGATCGTACTTCTTGACGAGGTCACGGATCTGGTTCATCTCACGACGGGTATACAGATAACCAGTGGGGTTGTTGGGGTTGCAGATCATGATGGCCCGGGTACGCTCGTTGATAAGCTCCTCGAACTTTTCCACCTTGGGCAGCGAAAAGCCCTCCTCGATGGTGGTGGCTATAGTGCGGATCTTGGCACCAGCAGAGATGGCGAAGGCCATATAGTTGGCGTAGGCTGGCTCGGGCACGATGATCTCGTCGCCAGGATTCAGACAGGAGAGGAATGCGAAGAGCACGGCCTCGGAACCACCCGACGTAATGATGATGTCATCAGCTGTCACGCGGATGTCGTATTTCGCGTAATAGTCCACCAGTTTCTCGCGATAGCTCAGGTAGCCCTGCGAGGGAGAATACTCGAGGATGTTACGGTCGATGGTCTTCAGGGCGTCGAGTGCCACCTTAGGAGTGGGCAGATCGGGCTGTCCAATGTTCAGGTGATACACCTTCGTGCCTCTTTTCTTTGCGGCTGCAGCAAGCGGAGCAAGCTTCCTGATAGGTGACTCCGGCATCTCCAGACCGCGTACTGATATCTCTGGCATTTGATCTATATTTTTAAAAAACGGTGCAAAGGTACGAAAAAAAGTGAAAAGTGAAAAGTGAAAAGTGAAAAATTCGCCATCACGCGTCGATTTTTTTATGTGATTGTTACTTATTTCAATTTAATTGTGTACTTTTGCACGTCAAAACTCGTGTAGATATGAATTACGAAGAACTTGTAGAAACCCGTGACGTACGGAAGTCCAATAAGGTGAAAATGCCCTTCGGCTATTTCCACAAGCGCCAGATAGACGGCAAGTACAGCAACTTCGTGGAGTTCCTCGATGAGCTCTCCGACAACATCCTCTTTGCTGAGTGTCTGAAGAAAGACTGTGAGGTTGCAGCACAGATAAGCGACAAGCATCAGTTGCACTTCACCCCTAATGCAGAGGAGGGTTCCGATGGCATCTATGCCGTTGCCGTTGAGCCGGGCAACTATCTCACCATGGGGCAATTGCTCAATGAGGTGCCTGCAGTAGTGGCCCAGAAAGGTTTCCTGGAGAACACCATCAAAGACCTGTTGGAGATTACCGTCAAACTCAATGAAAAAGGTGTTCAGCAGGTGTGCTTTGCTCCCTCAAACGTCTTTGTGCGCAGGAATGACTATGATGTACGCCTGTTGCTGCACGGTTCACCCTTCCACCGTCTAAGTGCCTATGATACGCTATATGAGGGCGTCGAGGAGTATATCGCTCCCGAAGTGCTGCGTGGTGAGGCACCTACCGATCGTAGTGATGTCTATGGTTTGGGCAAGTTCATCGATTATCTCAATGCCTCGTCGGGCATGCCCTTCTATCTGAAGTCTGTCATTAAGAAGGCTACCGCTGAGGATCCGGATGCACGCTATGCAACGGTGGGTGACCTCCGCAAAGCCCTTTCGCAGCGGAAGGCTACATTCAAGTCTGCCGTCACCGCGCTAAGTGCTATCGCCATTGCTCTGATCGTGGTGGGGCTTTTCTTCACCCTCACGCCTGATACTGAAATGGTGGAGTTTGTGAAGCCTGTAGAAGAGCCCATCAGCGAGGAACTGCTTGACGAGGGCTTCGATCCCTCTACGGAACTTGGGGCTGCTGCCGACTCTGCGACGATCGCTGCTGCCATCAAGGACTACCAGATGAAGGATTCTGACAAGATTGACGAGAAGAAGATCCGCGAGTTCGAGGCAAAAGGCGAGGCTATCTTCCGTAAGCAGTTCAGCAAGGAGGCAGAACGCGTACTGTCGGGTGTCTATAACGACCGCACGATGAACGGTGGCCAGAAATCGTTCGAGGATGCCAGCAGCAGGGCGATGGAGGAACTCGTGGAGAAGCAGATTGAACTGAGTGAGCATTCAGCCCTCCCTTCGGAGAAGAGTCAGCGCATTGCTTCTGAGATCATCGAGCAGATCACAGAGCGCAAAAAGGCCGAAATGAGCAAGGGCAAAGAGGGTGAATAGTTAATAGTGAAAAGTGAATAGTTAATAGTTATAAAATGAGATCAAGAACAGCAGAATGGTTTGAGTGCAAGATCCGTTATGAGAAAGTAATGGAAGACGGCTTGCAGAAGAGAGTATCAGAAAACTATGTCGTTGATGCACTGAGTTTCTCCGAGGCGGAGGAGCGCATCATCGAGGAGATGTCGCATTTCATCAGCGGACAGTTTGATGTGATCGATATCAAGAAGGCAACATATAAGGAAATATTCTTTGCCGACAGCGATAGCGCCGATAAATGGTACAAGGCGAAGCTTAAGTTTGTTACCATAGATGAGAAGACGGCCAAGGAGAAGACCACAGCCGTTAACTATCTGGTACAGGCAGGCTCTTTCAACGGAGCAGTGAAGAATGTCGAGGAGGTGATGGGCGGCACGATGATCGACTATGTCATCTCTACTGTCACAGAGACGCTTCTGATGGATGTCTACGAACACAAATAATCTTATGGATTACGACGTTAAATCGCATCTTCGTGAGGTGCTGAGCCAATTGCCACAGGGTGTCCGCCTTGTGGCAATTAGCAAATATCACCCGAACGAGTATATCGAGGCGGCTTATGCTGAAGGCCAGCGTGTGTTTGGTGAGAGCCACGAACAGGAACTGCGCCAGAAGCATGCATCACTTCCTGCGGATATCGAGTGGCATTTCATCGGTCATCTGCAGACAAATAAGGTGAAATACATTGCGCCTTATGTGACGATGATCGAAGCTATCGACTCCCTTAAGCTGTTGCGCGAAATCAACAAGCAGGCAGAGAAATGCGGGCGTGTGGTTAAAGTTTTACTTGAACTGCATATCGCTGAAGAAGCAACAAAATACGGACTGACGCTTGACGCCTGTCGTGAATTGCTCGAGGAGGGTGAGTGGCGTGAGATGTCGCATGTGCAGATCTGTGGTCTGATGATGATGGCATCGTTTGTGGACGACAAGGAACAGATCCGGCGTGAGATGCAAACGGCAGCTGATTTCTTCGATGAAGTGAAAGCACGTTATTTCAAAGACGATGATGCTTTCTGTGAGCGTTCATGGGGTATGAGTGACGACTATGAGATAGCTTGTAAGACGCGTTCCACGATGGTACGCATAGGTACTGCTATCTTTGGTCCACGTGTTTATTAAATTTTTTGCAAATTTACGAATAAGTAAGTAAAATACCAAAAAATTAGAATAAATAGTCTGAAATAATTTGGTTCGTAGGGTGTGAATCCCTAAATTTGCAGGCGTGAACAAATGGCGGACCTTTTTGCTGCTGCTATTGGCAGTGTTATCAATCAACGGTTTTGCACAGCGACGCCTTACGGTGGTCGATGTGGAAACGCTCATTCCTGTAGTGGGAGCGAATGTCGTCAGCCGTGAGGGAACAAATGTCACCGATTCCTTAGGCCTTGTGGTGGTGTCCGACAGTTGTCAGTCGCTGTCGTTCACACATGTCAATTACGAGAGCCGTATCATCAACGTCACGGAGTTGCGTCGCGATACGGTGTATATGATTTCCAAGATGCTGAATATCAAAGAGGTGGTGGTCTTCGGTCACGGTCCTGAAGAAAAGCTGTCCTTCAATATAAAAGAGGAACTGAAAAGGAAATCTGTCGATGCCCAATTGGCAGCCGCCAATCCCAACAGTGGCATCCAGGTGTTTGAGATCCTGAAGATGCTGATTCCCAAGAAGTGGCGTGATGCCCTCAGCAACAAACTCCGCAAGAACTCTAAGGAGGAGCGTCTCAAACGCCTCCAGAAGATGCTTGATGAGTATTAAAAATCCCCGCCGAAGCGGGGATTCATTTATTGATTCATCAGATATTTCTTGAAATCTTCAAAGTCCTTCGTCATCGGGACACTCTGCTTCTCGCCCTTCATGAAAGCGGCTAGGCGGTCGGGAATCTCAACGTCGATGCCGAGTATGTCGTCGACCTTCTCCTTGAACTTCGCAGGATGGGCTGTCTCACAGAAGACACCAATCTCTCCAAGCTGTAAACTATCGACAAGAGCCTGATAACCGGTAGCACCGTGAGGATCGAGAATATAGCCCGTCTCCGCATAGCACTCCCGCATGGTCTCGCGGATCTGATCGTCATTATACGTAGCACCGCTGATAAGGTTGGTGATGCGATGATGCGTAGCCTCTGGAGTCAGTCTGTTATTCTGACTGTAGAGATTGATGATACGGGCGAAGTTCGAGGGATCGCCTACATCCATTGCATTTGCCAGAGTCTGCACGCTGGCCTTGGGCTCGTACTTGCCCGTCTGCAGATATTTATAGACGATATCATTCGCATTGTTGGCAGCAATGAAGCGTTTGACGGGCAATCCCATCGCATGACCGAACAGAGCGGAACAGATATTTCCGAAATTGCCTGAAGGCACACACATCACAAAATTATCTGCTTTGCCCAACGCCTTCATGCGGGCATAGGCATTGAAATAATAGAATGCCTGCGGCAGGAAACGGGCCACGTTGATGCTATTAGCTGACGTGAGTTTCATATGTGCGTTCAGTTCCTCGTCCATGAAGGCAGACTTCACCAGTGCCTGACAATCGTCGAAAACGCCGTCCACCTCAATGGCGGTAATATTCTTGCCCAGTGTCGTAAACTGGCACTCCTGTATCGGACTCACTTTTCCCTTGGGATAGAGCACATAGACATGAATACCCTCAACACCGAGGAATCCATTAGCGACAGCAGAGCCCGTATCACCAGAGGTAGCCACGAGGACATTGATCAGATTACCCTGAGCGCTCTGATTACTCTGAGTAAAATATCTCAGCAATCGCGCCATAAAGCGGGCTCCCACATCCTTAAAGGCGAGGGTAGGCCCGTGGAAGAGTTCGAGGACGTAGATATTATCCTTGACCTTCACCACAGGACAATCAAACGACAGCGTGTCATAGACGATATCCTGCAGGGCATCGAGGTCTACATCCTCACCAAAGAATACACTCGCCACATTATAGGCAATCTGCTGGAAGGTCATCTCCTGGATGTTGTCGAAGAACACTTTCGGCAGTATCTTGATCTCTTCTGGCATATAAAGACCGCGGTCTTCTGCCAGACCCTTTACGACGGCCTTCTGGAGGTCGGCGATGGGGGCTTTTCCATTCGTACTATAGTAATTCATAATACCTATTCACTAATCACTATTCACTAAATACTCATGAGTGTGTCCATGAACTGACTGTGACGGAGAAGACCATAGGAGCCATCGACACACGACACCTCGTCGTACTGCTGCACATTGTCGGGCTTTATGCCACGATACCAGATCAGGAAGGGTACGGCCTGTCCTACGTGGATACGCATCTCTACGGGAGTGAGATGATCGGGCAGCACAGCGATACATACGGGTTCCTTCCACTTACATATCTCATTATATACAGGAGCTATCAGTCGCTGGTCGAGATACTCGATGGTCTTCATCTTCAGTTCCAGATCACCGTCGTGTCCGGCCTCATCGCTCGCCTCAACATGTACGAACACGAAGTCATCGCGCTCGAGGGCTCTGATGGCTGCTTCGGCCTTACCTTCGTAGTTGGTGTCGGCCAGACCGGTAGCACCTTTCACACGGATGATCTTCAGACCAGCATAGTGACCGATACCCCGGATGAGGTCTACGGCTGAGATCACAGAACCGGACTTTACCTGCTTATAACGCTGCATCAATGTCTCCATAGAAGGGCGATAGCCACCGCTCCAGGGCCAGATGCTGTTAGCCTGGCGCTCTCCACGTTTGGCACGTTCGATATTGAAAGGATGCTTGGCAAGCAATTCCTGCGACTTGAGGATAAGCTCGTTGAGCAGATCTGCCGTCTCCTCAGGGGAGAGGCGGATGGAGCCTGCATGATGAACGGCATTCCGCGATTCGGGCTTTACCAGCAGCGGATACCATTCCTGGTTAGGATGATCGTGGGGTGGGGCACATACGATATGCTTATTACCTCCCTTGATGACCAGCAGATGGCGATACTGGATGCCATTGATGAATTTCACACGTTCAAAGCCATATCGCTCGTTGATGGGTGCTGCCAGCTGCTCGTTCAGATAGTCGATGAGTACCCGGGCATCATCCGTCTCCAAATTGCCACCATTATGGGTGACGATCAAACCGTCGCCGATGGTAATGATGTTACAGCGCAGGGCCAGATCGTCGTCTGCCATCTCATAGCCTATCGATGCTGCCTCCAAAGGTCCGCGACCTTCATAGACACGGTTCAGGTCATATCCGAGAATAGCGGTGTTGGCCACCTCAGAGCCCGGAGGGAAACCCTCAGGCACAGTCAGCAGACGACCACAGCGGCCTTCGCGGGCCATACGGTCCATCATAGGTTTATTGGCGCATTGCAAAAGGGTTTTGTCTCCCAGTCGCTTCACTGGGAGATCGGCCATACCGTCGCCTAAAATAATTATATGCTTCATAGAACGGCATTAAATATTAGCAATACTCATGATATTTGCAAACACACCAGCAGCGGTGACAGCAGCACCGGCACCATAGCCTTGAATCAACATAGGATACTCCTTATAACGCTCGGTGGTCAGGAGTACGATATTGTTCGAGCCTTCGAGACCATAGAACGGATGTCCGTATGGCACTTCCTTCAGAGCAACGCTGGTCTTGAAGGAAGACGGGTTATTCTCGTCGGCCTCCATCGTGGCTACAAAGCGCCAACGCTTGTTCTCTGCTTCGAGCACCTTGCGACGGGCCTCGAAGTCGGCATCGAGCTCAGGCAACTTCTTCCAGAAGTCATCAATCGAGCCTTCGAAGTAACTGTCGGGCACGAAGAGATGCTTCTCCACATCGTCCTGTTCTACCTTATAACCTGCCTCACGGGTCAGGATCACGAGCTTACGGATCACGTCGGTACCGCTGAGGTCGATACGCGGGTCTGGCTCAGAGTAACGCTGTTCTTTGGCCCTGCGAACGGTCTCGGAGAAGGGCACATCGGCTGCAATTTCGTTGAAGATGAAGTTCAGCGTACCGCTGAGGATAGCCTCAATCTTCAGGATCTTATCACCTGAGTTACAAAGGTCATTGATCGTACCGATAATCGGCAGACCTGCTCCCACGTTGGTCTCATAGCGGAACCATACGCCGCGGTCGCGAGCTGTCTGACGCAGTTTGATATAACTGTCGTAATCGCTCGAAGCAGCAATCTTATTGGCAGCCACTACAGATATGTTGTGCTCCAGGAACGTCTGATAGAGCTGTGCAATCTGACGGCTGGCGGTACAATCGACGAAGACCGAGTTAAAGATATTCATCTTCACGATCTCATCGCGCATATGCTCTGTATTTGCTGGATAACCGGCACGCAGGATCTTCTCATAGTTGTCGAGGTCGATGCCGTCGCGATCGAGCACGAAATTGTCGACATCGCTGATACCCACCACATTCAGCTTCAGACGTTTGGTCTGCATCAGGTATTGCTGCTGCGTGCGGATCTGCTCCAGAAGCATACCGCCTACGGTACCGATACCACAGATGAAGAGGTTGAGCACCTTGTATTCAGAGAGGAAGAACGAGTCGTGCAGCACGTTCAGCGACTTGCGCAGGAACCTGCCATCGACCACAAACGAGATATTCGTCTCGGAAGCACCCTGGGCACAGGCAATCACCGAGATACCGCTACGGCCTAACGTTCCGAACAGTTTACCAGCAATACCCGGAGTCTGTTTCATGTTCTCACCCACGATTGCGATTGTAGCCAGGCCACTCTCCACCTGCATGGGGAACATGGCACCAGTCTCGATCTCCTTTGCGAACTCAGCATTCAGCACCTCTGCAGCTGCCTTAGCATCCTCGTCACGCACACCGATAGAGGTGGAGTTCTCCGACGATGCCTGCGACACCATGAAAACTGAGATGCCCTTGTTGGCCAGCGTGGTGAAGATACGACGGTTTACACCAATAACACCCACCATCGAAAGACCCGTCACCGTGATCAGCGACGTACCCTTAATGCTCGAGATACCCTTGATGGGCTTGTTGTCGTCCTCAATCTTATCCTTGATGAGGGTGCCCGGATGTTCGGGGTTGAAGGTGTTCTTAACCTTGATAGGTATATTCTTTACGCAGACGGGATAGATGGTCGGCGGGTAGATGACCTTTGCTCCGAAGTTGCAAAGCTCCATCGCCTCTACGTACGAGAGTTCATTAATGGTATAGGCACTCTTGATCACCTTGGGATCAGCTGTCATGAAGCCGTCCACATCGGTCCAGATCTCCAGTGCCTCTGCATTCAGCACAGCAGCGATGATCGATGCGGTGTAGTCAGAGCCGCCACGTCCCAGATTCGTGGTCTCGTGCGAGTCTCTGTCTCTGGCGATGAAGCCAGGGACCACATAGATATTCCTGTTTGCTGCTGTACCACAGCAGCCTGCTGAACTGAAGGCTTCCTTCACCAGCTGTGTGGTCAGATCGGCATCAATCACGTGCTTGCCCTGTTTCTTCTCCGTACGGATGAAGTCGCGGGCATTCATGCGGATACCGTTCCTAAACATTGCTGCCACGATGTGCGAACTCAGACGCTCACCGTAACTCACGATGGTGTCCTCGGTCTTCTTCGACAGGTCGTGAATCAGATACACACCATAGTAGATACTCTTCAACTGATCGAAGAGCTGGTCTACGTTGTTGAACAGGTCCACGCGCTTCTTGTCGTCGGTGATGATTGTGTCGATCATCTGGTGGTGGCGGGTAACCATCGCATCGAATTCCTCGCGATAATGCTCGTCACCGTTCTTAGCCATTTGCGACGCGGCAATCAACTTATCGGTGATGCCGTTCAAAGCGCTGACCACTACTACGACAGGTTGCGTCCGAGCCTCTGCCTCCACAATTTTCTTCAAGCTTAAAATGCTCTTTACGGAACCTACGGACGTTCCGCCAAACTTTAATACTTTCATATTCCTATGTT
>JAEEGK010007264.1_pt1 | contig 26414 bp, 24 predicted proteins | sample 8958771 | NCBI WGS metagenome assembly JAEEGK01 (sample SAMN16246547, study PRJNA631951) | gut metagenome | biome: gut microbiome; feature: rumen; material: SC-attached | host: Bos | place: Iran: Karaj | collected 2018-10 | reverse complement strand
AGCCGTTGTCGATGCTGACGGTAATGTAACCCTTACTCCCGTCAATATTAGCGCCGGCAACTCCATCAGCGTGGATACCATCATGTTCCCCGGAAACCGCATTGTCGGCAAGGAGCAAGAAGTCAAGGTTGTTTTCCGCAATAACGGTAATGAATACTTCAAGGAGATTCACTTCTTTGCCAGCCAGAACAACCAGAAGATTTACACCAAAAACCGCTCCATCGTTGCTGTCCGCAAAGATGAAACTGTAGAAGTATCCTATTTCTTCACCCCTGAGGAGACCGGTACCTATAACCTCTGGTTCTGCACCAACAGCAGCGGCACTGGCGAAGTCGGCAGCGGAACTATGGAAGTCATCACAGATGCTGAGGCCGAGAAGGCCAACCTTGCTGTCAGTTCCTATACCGTCAACAATGCCGTCAGTGGTTACATCTATGGCAGCCACATGATAGGCAAGGCTTCTATCAGGAACAATGCCAAGACTGATTTCAAGGGAAAGATAAGACTGCAGCTCTGGCGACAGCCTAATGCCAGTGGAAGCGCCTGGGGCGATACCGGCTTCTCTTATGACGTGGAAATCATGGCCGGTAAAATAGCAACTATCGACTTTAACTTCGACGGTCTCAGTGAGAATAACCGCTACTACATCGCTGCCTCATTTGTCAACCACACCGGCACTTTTTCAAAGAGTGGTGTATGGGACTTTAGCGGATGGGATGTCAGGAATGGTGTGGAAATGGTCAAGACCGATGGAACCTTTACCGGCAAAGCCTGGGCTTCCACCATGTCCACAACTGCTAATATCTGCGGCGTGTATGCTGATTGTAGCAAGAACATCACTCGTATGACACCCACTTCCCGTAACCCCAATGTCATCTATGCCTTCTCTTCCAGAATGGATATACCAGCCAAACTTGACACCTCCAATGTAGTCAGCGGCAGCCATGCCGATAACATCCGCCTGGTGAATGACCAGCCCTACTACGTGCCCGTCAATTTTACTGCGGATACAGCCTCGTTCGCCTATACCTTCCCCGTGGAGGCCGAGACACCCATCGCGTGGCAAACCATCACCATGCCCTTTGATGTCGATTCCATCACCCGAGGCGAATTTACCTACGAGCTTGGTGATACGCTTAACCACTTCTGGATTTACGAGTTCGTCCGCACGGATGACAATGGTGTTCCTGTTTTCAAGGAGGCCACTGTTCTTCGCGGCAATACCCCCTATATCATTGCCTGCGACCAGTTCTTCCAGGGAAGGACCATCACCTTTATCGGTCATAACAAGACTTTCTACAAGTCAGGCGGTAGCATGATGATTGTCAGCAGCGATACCTATAACCAATATGGTTGTACCTATCAGCCCAAGGTAAACAATGTGTATTTGCTCAATGCAGAGGGAACTGCCTTTGAGTATACCACTACTAACAAGACGCTCCCCGCCATTAGCTCATACTTCACTGCCAAGGTATCAGAAGAAGACAGACTTCAGCAGATTCTTCTTCCTGCAGTACCACGTAGTCAGTCCCGGGCAGCGGGGTGGGGGGATGTCACCCTCGACGGCCATATTGACGAAGCCGATGTGGCCTCTCTCGCCCAAATACTCGTACTTAAAGCCCCAGAAGGTACCGGTGTTGAATATGGTGATGTTAATGGTGACGGAAAACTTACTATTGCTGACCTTGTATCCCTCATTAATCAGATGAAGTAAAAAAAAAAATGAACAGATACATCCTCCTCTTAATATTCCTTGTGATTGTCCTGACAGGCTGCAAACGTCAGACCTTTGAAGAAAGGATTCATGAAGAAGCCCGTCAGTACACTCTCAAGAATTGTCCCAAGAAGATAGATAACTATACAACCTTGGACAGTTGTGTGTTCAGCATCCCCATGCGAACCTATTATTACAACTACACTGTAAGCGGTGACCTGGATGCCGACTCCCTCTACACCCGTCAGCTCCATGATACCTTCCATCAGGATTTGCTCGCCAGCATCAAGAATAGCATCCAGCTTAAGGGGTGTAAGGATGCAGGCATCATATTCTGCTACAGGTATTATAGTAAGCGAAGCGGAAAGCTTGTGATGACACAGAAATTCACTAGGAAGGATTATCAGTAAATAAACCCTTTTACTTGATATGTGTCAAGAAACTAAGCATTTATCACATATTCTGTTTATCGGTTAATGTCCGAATGTTATTTTTGGGCTAACTTTGCAACGAATAAAATATAATATTCATTAACTTTTAACAGAGGAAAACTATGACAGGAACAGTAGGTACACTTGCAGGTGCCGTTTGGACGGCATTGAGTGAGAATGGAACCTTGGCATCCAAGGATGTAAAGAAGATTGCCGGTCTTAAGAGCGACAAGGAATTGTACTTGGCTATGGGCTGGTTGCTTCGTGAGGATAAACTGAACGTTGTTGAAGAAGGTAAGACATTTACACTTTCTCTGAAGTAATCACTACTTCTCCAAAGGAAAGTCCAATCATTATCTCAAATAAAATGAAGGCTCTCATCTAGAATGAGGGCCTTCGTTTTTTTTATTGATTTTAGTCTAGGAAGCGTTTCCTTTTAGGAGCAAGGGGCAGGAGGATATCTGTATCTACGGAGGAACTGTCTATGCAAAGGGCGGTGACCAATGGGGCGTGATGCCAACTGTAAGCGGTGGTACCGTCATTGCCACGGCTGGTGATGATGCAGCCGCCTTTGGCAGAGGCAGCGGCTGCGACAACACCGGTACGCTGACCCTAGGCGATCTGATGATGGTAAGCTCTGAGCGTCTTGCCAATGTGGTGGAACGTGAGAATATGTGCTGGTATCCTTAATATTGGATTAAGACAGAGTAGGAGGGAAACGGCTTGTTTTCCTCCTACTTTCGTTTTGTGGGGGCTTCAGTCACAACTCAGTCCTCTTATCTCCTCCAGCAGACCTGTCAGGGCTTCTTGAATAGCATTGCGCGTGTTAGTCTCGCGGTCAATGTTACGGGTCAGGCATTTGGCGTGAATCTCATCGGGTGTGCCCCATGCAATCCAAATAGTGCCGGATGGAATACCGTTGCATCCTTCACCTGCATATCCTGTGCTTGCAATGGCATAGTCGGTGCCGAACATCTTGCATGCACCACGCACCATCTGGCGTACCACAGGCTCGCTAACTACATCATATTGTGCTATATCCTCGGCTTTTACGCCAAGGAATTGCTGCTTCAGTCTGTCCTGATAAGCCACCAATCCGCCCTGAAAGTAGGCTGAGGCGCCTGCCACCCTGGTAATCTCGCGGGCAATCCCGCCGCTCGTACAGCTCTCTGCTGTTGACAGCGTCCATCCGCCCTCCATCATCAGTCTTTGAATCTCGTTTACAATCATATTTGCCATCTTAATCTGCTCCTCATTCTCCATTTTTTACTTTTTTGTTTTCATTTTTATTCCTCATTCCCATACACCCTATATCCCCATTTCCTTGCTGCGGATGACAGGACGGCTGATCTACGGAAGAAGTCCTGCCAGCTCTTCTTTTCAGGCAGGCTCCAGCCCGTCTCGGCAATCGCATATACACGCGGATACAGCATCATCTCAGCATGCCAGGCATCCTGTATATGCTCAGTCCATAAATTTCCCTGAACACCCAGTACATGATAGGTATCTGCCGCGGCTATTCCCGAAGTCACCGGCTCAAAGGAATACACCTTTTGCAGCGACACACAACGTCCTACCGGTCGGAACTGGGCGGAATCCTGGTGATAATCCAGGTAATATGAGTGGGTAGGTGTAAAGATTACATCATGCCCCTCTTTTGCAGCCCTCTCGCCAACCTCTGTCCCATGCCAGCACATCACCGTAGCGTCAGCATCCGCACCACCTTGTAGAATCTCGTCCCAACCAATAATTCGCTTCCCGTGTGCATGCGCAAAACGCCCTATACGCCTGATCATATAACTCTGCAACCCATCTACGCTCTTCATCTTCTCAGCTCTCATCCGCATTTGGCAGTAAGGACAAATTTTCCAGTTATTCTTTCGTGCTTCATCCCCGCCAATATGAATGTATTCTGAAGGAAACATCTCAAATACCTCCAGTAGTACCTTTTCCAGGAAATCATATGTACTCTCCTTGCCAGGGCAAAGTTCCCAAGGGTCCTTTCCACCCTTCGGCAAGCTACAGGCCAGCCATGGATATGCTGTACGTGTCTCATAATTATGCCCTGGCAATTCTATCTCCGGAATCACCTCAATGTGTCTTTTTGCCGCAAATGCAAGAATCTCTGCAATATCCTTCTTTGTATAATACCCACCGTAAGCATCCGGTGAACCTTCTTCTGCAAACGGGCCGCCAATCTCATTCTTTTCCCAATCCCAGAAGTAAGCCTGGGGACGCCAGGCCGCCAGCTGCGTCAGCCTGGGAAATGCGTCAATCTGCAAGCGCCATCCCGGATTATCCACCAGGTGAAAGTGGAATCGGTTCATTTTCAGCAGTGCCATCATTTCCAGTTGCTTCTTCACAAACTCTTTCCCCTGCAAGTGTCGGCTCTCATCCAGCATCACCCCCCTGTATCTTAGGCGTGGCCAGTCCAGAATCGTACAACAGTTCACCATAGTGTCCAATGCCTCCATCATTTTCAGCGTCTGACACGCATAGAATACGCCTTCTTCATCAGCCGCCACAATCCTCACCTCCTTCTCGCCAATCTCAAGCCAATATGCGGATTTCAGCTGCCAGTCAGCCAGTTTGCGTCCACCCAGATAATGCAGTAGCGCCTTCTCCGAAATGCGGACCTTCTTGCGCTGACAGGACAGTCTGCTGCCGTTCACACATCCGGGATGAACTACATATACCGCAGGAACCGGAATTACATTTGTCTGATAGTCATCTGCTTGTGTGCTTATCACTCCCAAGGTTATTACAAGTGTTATAATAAATCTTTTTATCATTATTGTTAACTGTTTTTGTCATTTACAAGGATACCCCGTATTTATTTTTTCTGCAGGAATATACAGTAATGGGGAAAAGTCGCTTCTATAAATTACAGGTACAAAAGTATAAATTAAATGCTTATAACATATCAAATCGGGTAGAAAAAATACATTTTATCCAATTTGCCGTTGTTATGCTTATCCCTATTCCTCCTTCGATTCTGATTTAAAGTTTCTTAATTAAATTGGTTATGTTGGAGATTATTTATATCTTTGGGCATTGAAAACCCAATTTTAACAACATTTTATACCTATTTTATGAAGAAAACATTGTTATTTGCAGCCACATTGGCCATGATGGCTTCGTGCTGCCAGAACAAGTGTAAATGTGATTGCGGTTGCGATGCATGTAAGAACTGCGAGAACAAGACTGAAGAAGCTGCAGGTACAGAAGCTGTAGCAGAGATTGTAGAGAATGAGCAGTATGACCTTTCCCAGCTGAAACAGGATGAGGAAGGATACTACATTTTGTTTGACGGTTCCAGCCTGAATGGTTGGCGCGGTTACGGTATGAACAGCGTTCCCAAGAGTTGGGAGAACGATGGTGAGAGCATACACCTGAAAGGTTCCGGTACCGGCGAGGCTCAGGCTGAGGGCGGCGGTGACCTGTTGTTCGCTCATAAGTTCACTAACTTTACACTGGAGTTGGAGTACAAGATCAGCAAGGGTGGTAACTCCGGTATTTTCTATCTGGCTCAGGAGGCTAAAGACGCTAATGGTGAGATGTTGCCTATCTGGCAGAGCTGTTCTGAGTATCAGGTTCTGGACAATGCTAACCATGTGGATGCTCAGTTAGGCGTGGACGGAAACCGTCAGGCAGCTTCACTGTATGATATGGTTCCTGCCAATCCCCAGAACGCCAATCCCTTCGGTGAGTGGAATAAGGCTAAGATTGTAGTCTTCAAGGGTACAGTTATCCACTATCAGAATGATGAGAAGGTTCTGGAGTATCACTTGTGGACTCCGAAGTGGAAGGAAATGCTGGATAACAGCAAGTTCTGTAAGGGTGGTGAGTTCCCCTACGCATACGGTTTGATGATTGAGGAGGGTAAAGAAGGTGGTTACTTCGCTCTTCAGGATCATGGCGATGATGTCTGGTACCGTAACGTCCGCATCAAGGTTATGGATTAATCATCTGACTGAAAACAATAAAGGCCTGCTGGATTCTGAGCAGGCCTTTATCGTTTTTATTGGATATTCTTTCGTATTTTCACCAGATATTGGTTAAGTGCTTCCTCGTCTCGGTCGTCAATAATCTGGATAAGTTCCTTCAGTTCGGCGCGGATCTGCTCAACGTGTGATTTTGTCTTTGGGTTGAAAAGAATCTCGCGCAGCAGAGTATCGTCCTCGGAGAGTACACCACGGGCAATTTTCAAATGACGCTTGAAGGTCGTTCCGGGCGAATCCTGATGCTTCATGACAGCGCTGAACACAAACGTGCTGACGAAGGGGACAGACAAGGAATAGGCCATAGCCTCGTCATGCTCTTCAAAGGTGTATTCATGGACGTTCAGTCCTAACCGTCTGTACAAATCCAGGAAGAAGATCCTTCCCATATAGTCACCTTCGCTGATGACGATGGCATTCTCACTGGATAGCGCTCCCAGATTAGCAAATGTGGGGCCGAACATAGGGTGAGTGCTGACATAACGGAAGCCGGTGCTGTCATAGAACTCCTTAAAGCCCGTCTTAACACTACTGATATCACTGATAATACAATCCTTTGGCAGGTGAGGAAGTATCTGGCTGAAGACCTCCAATGTGTACTTCAGAGTTACGGCATTAATAACCAACTCGGGCTTGAAGTCCTCAATCTCCTGCATATCAGTAAAACGGCGCGTATTATAAAGGAAACGCATCCGTTTGGCATCTATCTCATAAACGGCGCATTCGTGGTCAAAACTCAGTACGTCCGTAAAGAACGATCCCATCTTACCAGCGCCTAGAATCAGAATCCTCATATCCTTACTGTCTGTTGATAATCTCCATTTGCTGACGGACACTCTCTTCGTGGATGTGCTCAAAGATGTTCTTGATACATTGTGTGTCAATTCCCAGCAGTGATCCCTGTGCACCGCGTTTGTCCAGGATTTCGCTGTAACGGCGTGTCTGTACTACGGTCATGCCGTTCTCTTTCTTGTATTCACCGATGTTTCGGCATATCTTCATACGCTTGGCCAGGAGGTCAATGAGGTCGTTGTCAATCTCATCTATCTCCTTACGCAGGTCCTTCAGAGTGTCAGTATGTCCGTTGGTTTCGCGGAAAATGAGGCGTGAGATGATGAAGTCCAGAACCTCAGGCGTTACCTGCTGAGAGGCATCGCTCCATGCCTTGTCGGGGTCACAGTGGCTTTCAATGATAAGACCGTCCAGGCCCAGATCCATTGCCTGCTGGCAGAGGGGAGCTATCAGATCACGCCGGCCGCTGATGTGGCTGGGGTCACATACCAGGGGCAGGTTGGGAAGGCGGCGCTTCAATTCAATGGGTATCTGCCACATAGGCTCGTTACGATACAGCTTTTTTTCATAGCTGCTGAATCCGCGGTGGATGGCACCCAACTTCTGGATGCCTGCGCCGTTGATTCGCTGCAGGGCGCCAATCCATAATTCCAGGTCAGGGTTGACAGGATTCTTTACCAGAACGGTTGCCTCTGTTCCCTGAAGGGAGTCAGCAAGTGCTTGTACGGCAAAGGGGTTTGCTGTGGTACGAGCACCTACCCACAGAATGTCAATACCGTATTTCAGTGCCAGTTCCACGTGCTCCGGGGTGGCTACCTCTGTGGCCAGAAGCATTCCAGTCTCCTTCTTAACCTCGGCCATCCAGGCAAGTGCAGGTTCGCCGTGGCCCTCAAAACCTCCGGGCTTGGTACGGGGCTTCCATACTCCGGCACGGAATATGTGGCATCCCTTTCCTGCCAGTTGCTTGGCAGTAGTCATAACTTGTTCCTCAGTCTCAGCACTGCAAGGACCGGCAATGATGAAGGCACGCTCCTGGTCACTTGGCAGATTCAGTGGTTGTAATTCTAATTCCATATATTAATTATAAATCAAAATTCAAAATGTAGCTGTCTTAATCCTGTTAAGCGCCTCCTGTAGTTTCTCTTCTTTGGCGCAGAGGCTGATGCGGATGTAGCGCTTACCGTTGGACCCGAAGATAAAGCCAGGTGTAATGAATACACGCGCTTCGTGCAGGATATGTTCAGTAAGGTCTTCAACGTCAGTATATTTGTCAGGGATCCGGCCCCACAGGAACATTCCTACCTGGGTGGGGTCAAAGGTGCAACCTAATGTCTTCATAATCTCTTCTGCAATAGCCCGTCTTTTTCCATATACCTCACGGTTGAAGGTGGCATGCCACTCGTCCGTGTTATGCAACGCCTCGGCAGCAGCTAATTGCAGAGGGCGGAACATACCGCTGTCCACATTGCTCTTTACCTTCAGAATCCACTGTATGAACTGAGCATTGGTTGATATCCATCCTACACGCCAGCCAGGCATATTTTGGCTTTTGCTCATAGAATTAAACTCAATGCAGCATTCCTTGGCACCGGGTACCTGCAGCAGGCTGATAGGGTGTTCGTTCAGGATAAGGCTGTAGGGATTATCGTTCACTACCACAATATTGTGACGGCGGGCAAAGTCAACCAGTTTTCTGAACAGATCCATGGTAGCGACGGCTCCGGTGGGCATATTCGGATAGTTGGTCCACATCAGTTTTACGTCGCTCAGGTCCATTCGTTCCAGCGCTTCAAAGTCAGGTTGCCAGTTCTTTTCCTCCAGCAGGTCATAGTTTATAATCTGCGCACCTAACAGCTTGCTCAGTGAAGTATAGGTGGGATATCCAGGGTTAGGCACCAGCACTTTATCTCCAGGGTTTACGAAAGCCAGTGTTACGTGCAGAATTCCTTCCTTGCTGCCGATAAGAGGTTGAATCTCAGTATTAGGATTCAGTTCAACGCCATACCAGCGCTGATAGAAGTCGGCCATGCCCTGACGCATCTCAGGAATACCCACGTATGGCTGGTAGCCGTGGGCCGAGGGATTCTGTGCTTCGCGGCACAAGGTGTCAATGGTCTGTTGTGAGGGCGGCATGTCCGGGCTCCCTATACCTAGCGAGATGACATCCAGCCCTTGGGCGTTCATCTGTGCCACTTCCTTCAGTTTCCTGCTGAAGTAGTATTCCTGTACACTTGCCAGTCTGTTAGCCGGCTGTATGTTAAATTGTTTCTCTTCCATTCTTGTATTCTCCTAACAGTTTCAGTTCCTTGGTAAGCGGGGTAATGGCATTGATAGCTTGCTTATAACGTTTGTAGTCGTTATAGGAAAGATCAATATAGAACATATATTGCCACTCCTTGCCAATGATGGGGAGTGACTGGATTTTGGTGAGATTAAGTTTATAGAATGACAGTACGCTCAGTATGGCGGACAGACTACCTTCCTCATGGGGTAGGGTGAATACCAGGCTGGCTTTGTTCAAATCCTCAAACTTGCGCAGTGTATGGGCTTTCTCCGGATTGCATACTACCAGGAAGCGGGTAAAGTTATGCTTGTTAGTCTCGATACCTTCCTGCAGCACTTTCATACCATAAATGCGTGCCGCATCCTTGTGGCAGATGGCAGCATGTCCGTGCAGTTGTTTCCGGCTGATGTTGGCAGCTGCACCAGCAGTGTCGGCTACCTCCACAACCTTCATCTCGTGTTCGGAGAGGAAGTTGCGGCATTGCATCAGGGCCACCGGGTGCGAGTTAACCTCGGTTATATCCTGCCAGTCATCCTCGGGCAGGCACATAATGCTGTGGCTAATACGCAGTTTGTGTTCTCCTACAATAGTCATTCCGCTTTCACGCAGCAGTTCGTAATTATGAAGCAAGCTGCCCGCTATGGTATTCTCAATAGCCACCAGCGCAGCCGCATCCTTGTCTTCCTTCAGGTGACGGAATACCTGTTCAAATGTATCGCAGCAGATAAGATCCAAATCCTCCCCCTCGAAGTAGCGGTGTGATGCTATATCGTGGAAACTTCCTTTTATACCTTGAATTGCTATTCTTCTCATCTTTTTCCCTTAAAATAAAAAAATCCCGCTCGTTCTGGAGCGGGACCTTATTGTTTACTTGTTCTTTTTGTTCTAAACCTCATTATGATTTGCACATATAACGGCCCGCTCTACTTCAGTTGCTAAAGTAAAAGTAAAAGTAATAGCCGTAAAAATAGTTACCATTATGTGCCATAAATAGCTTTTTTCTTATCTTTTGCACTGCAAAGGTACAATACTTCTTTCAAACTGCCAAGAAAAAGCGTTCTTTTTTTAATTTGTTATTGAAAAACCTACGCTCTCTATTGCCTGACGGATATCTTCATCGCTGAAGTTGCCGGTTACGTAGGCCGTTTCCTCCTCCAATGAGACGGTAACTTGCTCCACACCCTTCACAGCGGCAATAGCTTTCTGCGCATTTGCGGCGCAGTGGTGGCAGTTCATCCCCCTTATGCCGAAGCTACGGGCCGAGGGCTGTACCTCACAATCGTGGCAATGGCAGTGGTGATGTCCGCCGAACAGCTTGTGCGGACTTAGCGCATTCAGCAGCAGCAATATCATCAGGCCAGTGCAGAGAATACTGAACCACCCCGGCTGCTCAGCACAGCAGTCCTGCATGTACGAGACAGGTGCGGTGAACCATCCGGCTGGCAGCAGATAATCAATTCCCAAGGCGAACACCACGGCACCTGCGATAATGGAGAACAGATATACAGCAAGGGTCTTACGGCCTAATACCTTATTTATAATAAATATGCTGGCCACGTTGCTGGCCGGACCGGCCATCAGCAGAACAAGGGCAGCTCCGGGAGTCAGACCCTTCATCATCAGAGCCAGAGCAATGGGTATGCTTCCAGTAGCGCACAGGTACATAGGGATACTGAACAGCAGAACAAACAGAATGCTGTACAAAGTATTTCCCTGGAATGCGGTAAACCAGGCATCTGGAACAGCAGCAGTGATGATGCCTGCTATCACCAGACCGATTACCAGCCATTTACCAATGTCCTCCATCATCTCTACGAAGGCATAGGTAATGACATTTTTTAATGAAGAATGAAGAATGAAGAGTGAAGAATTATTCTTTTTGCCAGTTGGTTTCACCGTAGCAAATTTTTCACTGTTCATTCTTTCATTTTTCACTTTTTCTGTTCCGTTTACCAACGAGCCCCCCAATATAGCTGTCACGAACGCGGCAATAGGACGGATGATAGCAAAGGGGATCCCCATCAGACTATAGGTGGCTATGATACTGTCCACTCCTGTTTGCGGTGTCGCAATCAGAAAGGAAACCGTAGCCCCCTTGCTGGCTCCCTCGCGTCTTAATCCCATGGCCGTAGGAATAACGCCGCAGGAACAGAGGGGCAGGGGAACACCGAACAAGGCCGCCAGAAATACAGAGCGGAAATTATTCTTGCCCAAATGGTCAGTGTACAAAGTGCCTGGCAGGTACTCATGCATGAGTCCGGCTAACAGAAAGCCCAGCAGCAAATAGGGTGACATCTCATTTGTAAGTACCCAAACTTCTCTCAGAATATCCAGTAATACGTCCATCTTATATTAATTCTAAATTTTAAACTCAGGTAAACCGCGTCATTTATCTTTTTCGGTGCAAAAGTACATAGTTATTGTTGCAATTGAGTTGCAAAAGTTGCGGCGATGGAAAAAAAACAGTACTTTTGCACCGCAAAATCACAAAGGATATGGCTAAGACAATAGGCGTACTCACCGCTATGAGTGTAGAATATAAGCAGATAGCTTCTATTCTTGAGAATACTGAGATACAGAAAATAGGTGCCCATGAATTCCTGAAGGGAACCTTGGGAGATAAGCGGATTATTCTGCTACAGTGCGGTATCGGTAAGGTGAATGCTTCTTCGGGTGTTACCAATATGATTATCAACTTCCGTCCTGACAGGGTAGTAAGCACCGGTGTGGCCGGTGGAATAGACACCTGCCTCAGGGTGATGGATGTAGTGGTAAGCACAAAGACCTGCTATCATGACGTCTTGTGCGGCGATGATGTGGACCCAGGCCAGATTCAGGGTTTGCCCCGCCTGTTCCCAAGTGACGGCAGAATGGTAGAAGTAGCCGGAAAGCTGCAGGCGGATGTCCGTATAGTTCCCGGTCTCATCTGTACAGGCGACCAGTTTATAACGAACCGTGATCAGCTTAATATTATAAAGAAACAGTACCCCGAAGGTCTTGCTGTGGACATGGAATCCGCCGCCATCGCCCAGGTTTGCTACCTGTTCGGTGTACCCTTTGTCAGCTTCCGTATCATTAGTGACACACCGGGAGCAGAGGCTCACTTTGAGGAGTATCTGAACTTCTGGCAGACAATGGCCGACAAGAGCTTCTCCGTTACACGTCTTTTCCTGACCAGCTTATAATCCCCTTATGATGTCAGGAGAACTTATCTCGCTAATTGTAGCCCTGATGTGGACCTTTACTGCAATCTTCGCAGAGATTGCCAGTAAGAGGATGGGCACCCTGGTCCTGAATGTCTGGAGGATGATAGTAACCCTGCTACTGCTGGGAACCCTTTTATGGGTATTCTGCGGACAGCCCCTCCCGCGTTATACAACTCCACAGGTATGGGGATGGTTCCTGGCCAGCGGCTTCATGGGCTTTGTATTTGGTGACTATTGCCTGTTTAATGCCTATGTGGCCATGGGCAGTAAATATACCCAACTCTTCATGACGCTCGCCAGCCCCTTCGCAGCCATCACAGCATGGGCACTGATGGGCGAGCGGATGACCTGGCTGGCCCTATTGGGAATGATTATCACCCTTACGGGAATCTGTATCTCAATATTGGGAAAGTCCGAGGAGGGTCACAGGAGAATCAAGTTACCCCTGCGCGGCATCATCCTGGCCACCGGAGCAGGATTAGGGCAGGGTACCGGCCTGGTATTGAGTAAACTGGGCATGATGGCCTATACGGCTGTGGTTCCCGCCACGGAAACATCAGTAATTAACCTGATGCCCTTCAGCGGAACCATGATACGTGCCGTAATGGGGCTGATAGGTTTCAGCACCGTACTGATATGTTCCCATAAAGTATCAGCCATGTCCGTAGCCTGGCATGACAGAAAGGCCACAGCAGCCGGTATGGGCGCCGTATTGCTGGGTCCCTTCTTCGGTGTTAGTCTGAGCCTGATGGCCGTTAATCTCACACATGCCGGAGTGGCACAGACCATCATGGCCTTGTCCCCAGTACTGATACTATGGCCGTCATACCTGATCTTCGGAACCAAGGTAACGTTGCAGGAGTTTATGGGTGCCGCCATCGCCGTCATAGGAGCAAGTCTTTTCTTTATCTGAGCAGGATACATTTTTTTTCTGCCCCATTTCTTTGCTAATTGCTGTAAAAGGCGTAATTTTGCACTAGTATTTAACCGGGGAGAGATGCCAGAGTGGTCGAATGGACCGCACTCGAAATGCGGCGTACTCTTACGGGTACCCAGGGTTCGAATCCCTGTCTCTCCGCAAATAATATTCCTAGGTTATGATTGGAGAATCCGCATTGGTTGTATTCTCAGGCGGGCAGGACAGTACCACCTGCCTGTATTGGGCAAAGCAGAACTTTAAGCGTGTAGTAGCCCTCAGTTTTATCTACGGACAGAAACACGTAAAGGAAGTTGACCTGGCCAGGGACCTGGCCAGGGAAGCCGATGTGGAGTGGGACTGCATGGATGTGAGTTTCATTTCCTCCCTGAGTACAGGATGCAGCCTGACGGATACCACCCTTCCCATTGAGGAAGAGAAGCCGGCCGACGGCGTACCCTCCACCTTCGTACCTGGACGTAATATGTTCTTCCTGACCATAGCAGCCGTATATGCCCGCAATAAGGGAATCCATGACCTGGTAACAGGTGTCAGCCAGACGGATTTCAGCGGCTACCCCGACTGCAGGGACAGCTTCATCAAGAGCCTGAACGTAACCGTTAATCTGGCTCTCGACGAACAGTTCAGGTTACATACACCTCTCATGTGGATGGATAAGGCCCAGACCTGGCAGCTCGCTGACCAGTTAGGAGTAATGGATATTATAAGGTATAAAACCCTTACATGCTATAACGGTATTCAGGGTGACGGCTGCGGACACTGCCCCGCCTGTCAGTTAAGAAGAAAAGGCTTAGAGATCTATGAGCAACAGAGAAAATGAAGGCCTGACAGCCTTAGGCCATAAGGCCGAGTATAAGAGCGACTATGCTCCCGAAGTTCTGGAGGCATTTGAAAACCAGCATCCCGACAATGACTACTGGGTAAGGTTCAACTGCCCGGAGTTTACTTCCCTATGTCCCATTACCGGCCAGCCCGACTTTGCCGAAATCCGTATCAGCTACCTGCCAGATAAGAAGATGGTAGAGAGCAAAAGCCTGAAATTGTATCTGTTCAGCTTCCGCAATCATGGTGATTTCCATGAGGACTGCGTTAATAAAATCATGAAAGACCTCATCCGCCTGATGGATCCCAAGTATATTGAAGTCACAGGTATCTTTGTACCCCGAGGCGGAATCAGCATCTACCCCTATGCCAACTACGGCCGTCCGGGCACTAAGTATGCCGAGATGGCCGAGTACCGCTTACTGCATCACGACCTTTAGTCAAACTCCAGCTCCAACTCCCTTATCAGAAGGGTAAGGGAAGGATTCAGTTTCTCCAATTCTATCAACTGCTCCTGTTTGCTGTAGCTGCGCTTCACATCCTTCTGCGCTGACAGATGGAAATTCAGGCGTATGTCATTGTTCTGCAGATGCTGGTGAAGGAACCTCTCCAGCTCCGCCTTCATATCATTCAGCTCATTGATAAACTGCGGATTGTTCACCGTAATCCCAATGGTGAACTCATCCTCAATGGCAGGCAGAAGCATACGTAAGCGCTGGGCAAGAGCCATCTGCTCACGGGGCAGCTGGTTCACATAAGCATGCCAGGCTTCCTTCATTGAATTCTCCTCCAGCGGTTTCCTCAGGTTAACCTCCTCGGCAACAGCCTCCTGAACGTTCTCCTCAGCCTTAGCCGCACTCCTGTTACCAAAGTGCTTGAAACTTACCTTACGCAGGATAACCTTACTGTCAGTCGCCTTAGCCTTAGGCGTCTGCGGAACGGCAGCCTGTGTGGGAACGGGATCCGCTGCCGGCTTAGCGGCAACAGCGGTCGAACCGGCTGCTGTCTGAGACCCTGCAGCCTGATTCTTGAAAATAGGTTTAAGTATCTTAGCAGGGCGAAGCCCCGCGCCAGGCACATCTTCCTCCGTTATCTGAGCCGCCTGAATCAGGCAAATCTCCACCTGCAGGCGCTTGTTACGACTGGTGCGGTAACTCTGGTCACAGTCATTGCAGAGCCGGATAGCCTGATACAGGAACCGGGGCTTGCACTTCTTAGCCTGCTCCTGGTATTTGCCGCGCATTTTGTCACTCATCTCCAGCAACGGAAGCGTCAACTCATCCTGGCTTACCAGCAGGTTACGCAGGTGAGTCGCCAGCCCATTGATAAAGTTACCGCCGTCAAAGCCCTTGTTCAGAACCTCATTCAGCAGCAGCAGGCTGGACTTCACATTACCCTCCAGAAAATAGTCCACCAGCTGGAAGTAATATTCCGTGCTCAGCACATTCAGGTTCTTGGCTACCTGCTCATATGTGATATTACCTCCGGTGAAACTGACCATCTGGTCAAAGATGCTCAACGCATCACGCATACCGCCGTCAGCCTTCTCAGCTATCAGGCTCAGCGCCTCCGGCTCAGCCGTATAACCCTCCTTCTGAGCCACATACATCAGATGGTCCACCGTCAGCTGTGTAGTCATCCGCTGGAAATCATACACCTGGCAGCGGCTCAGAATCGTAGGCAGAATCTTATGCTTCTCGGTAGTAGCCAGAATAAAGATCACATACGAGGGCGGCTCCTCCAGCGTCTTCAGGAAAGCATTGAAAGCCGAAGCGCTCAGCATATGCACCTCGTCAATGATGAACACCTTGTATCTGCCTATCTGCGGCGGAATCTGCACCTGTTTCGTCAGCTCGCGTATATCCTCCACCGAATTGTTGCTGGCAGCGTCCAGCTCATGAATATTCATAGACCGCTGCTGGTCAAAGGCAACACAACTCTCGCACTCGCCGCAGGCATCACCACCGTCCTTCGGTGACAGGCAGTTAATAGCCTTCGCAAAGATACGGGCACAGGTAGTCTTACCCACGCCCCTGGGTCCGCAAAACAGATAAGCGTGTGCCAGTTTGCCCGAGGCAATGGCATTCTTAAGAGTAGTGGTTAGCGCACGCTGTCCTACCACCGAGTCAAAATTCAGCGGCCTGTATTTGCGTGCCGATACAATGTATTCTTCCATTCTGTTCATAGTTTTGTGCAAAAATAATAAAAAAAAGTGGCTTCATGATATAAGTCACCATATTTTTTTCTACCTTTGCTCAAAATTAGCACCAAGATATCATGAGCCGATTAAATACCGTCTTTCTGTTTATATGCCGCCATAAATATATTGTGGTCGGATTCTTTATCGTCCTCATCGTAGGATTCATTGACGACAACAGCTTCATGCACCGTTTTGACCGCCGCAGCAGGATGAGTCAGCTAAGGTCCGAGATAGAAACCTATAAGGAACAGTATGAGAAGGCTGACCGCTGCCTTCGCGAGATGGACTCCAATCCCGAATCCATTGAGAAGATGGCCCGCGAGCGCTATTACATGAAGCGTCCAGGCGAGGATGTTTTCGTTATCCGTGGTGAAGCAGACTCAATGATGAATGCAGAATGATACGCCAGCTAACCTTCCTTGAGAACCTGATATTCCGTATAGGAGCCCTGTTGATGCTCATAGGCGTCACCCTGCATCTTTTCAGCCCCAGGTACTCCTTATATATATACGGTATAGGCGCCATGATGTTCAGCCTGATGCAACTGCGAGCCGTTTATGAGGGCAATGACCTGAACGTCATCCGCCTGCGCCGTCAGCAACTGTTTGCCTGCCTCATGTTCCTGGGCGCCGTCATGTGTATGAGCATGCAAGTCTATCAGTACGGTTTTGCCCGCCGCAACGAATGGGTAGTAGCCTTAGCCATAGGCTGCGTACTGCAATTATATACCGCCTGGCGACTCCCCAGTGCATTACAAAAGGCAAAAAAGTCTTAATAAGTACTAAAAGTTCACCCCGTTTACGTTATTTTGACTATCTTTGTGTGATGATAATTACGGCATGACATGAAGAAGTTGCTTTCATCCATACTGATAGGCACTGCACTGCTGGCTTCCTGCTCTGATCAGTACCTCGTATCCGGCTCCTCCAATGTAGAGGAACTGGAGGGCAGAATGCTGTATCTGAGAGTATTCAGGGACACCTCCATGTGTTCCATAGACTCCTCTAAGGTAGTCCATGGCAGGTTCCAGTTCCGCGGCGTCATGGACTCCGTCATGATGGCCAGCGTCTTCCTCGAGGACAACAGCGTCATGCCCCTCGTTCTGGAAAGCGGCGATGTAAGCGTTCAGATTGACGAGAATATACAGAGCGCCACCGGCACCCCCCTGAATGACACCCTTACCAGCTTCATCCGTAAGAAATCCCAGATAGATGCCCGTATGCAGGAACTCTCCAGCATGGAGCTCAAAATGGTAATGGACGGCAAGGATCATGACCAGGTACTGATGGAACTCAGTGCCCCCTTCCGCGAGCTCGAATATGAGAACGACCGCCTCATCACCCGCTTCATCCGCAGCAATTATAATAATGTGTTAGGCCCCGGCGTCTTTATGATTCTGACCAGCGGCCTGCAATATCCCGTCCTGAATCCCCAGATTGAGGAAATCATCTCACAGGCACCCCCATATTTCCGCAACCATCCCTATGTGAAGGAATATATCCGTGCCGCCGAGAGTAATATGGAAAAACTTCGTCAGTATTGAACCCCGTAAGTAAAATGAAATACCTGTATCGGTTATACCAGATATTTATAGCTGCCCCTATTCTTCTAGTCGCCACAGTACTATGTGCCCTCACCGTCATCATCTTCAGCCCCGTATGTCCCGCATGGGTAGGATATTATCCCCCTATGGTCTGGAGCCGTCTCATGTGTTGGGTATGCCTGCTTCCCGTGCGGGTAGAGGGTAGGGAACAGCTCAGCAAACACCAGTCATACATCTTCGTCTGCAATCATCAGGGCGCCTATGACATCTTCCTCGTTTACGGATTCCTGAACCGTAATTTCCGATGGATGATGAAAAAGTCCCTGCGCAATATCCCCCTCATAGGCAAAGCCTGTGAACGGGCCGGCCACGTCATGGTGGACAAGAGCGGTCCCAAAGCCATCCATGCCACCTGTGAACAGGGCCGTAAAGTACTGCGTGGCGGCATCAGCCTGGTCGTCTTCCCCGAGGGCGCACGCACCTTCACCGGCCACATGGGCAAGTTCCGCAGGGGTGCCTTCCAGATAGCCCATCAGCTGCAGCTCCCCGTCGTCCCCATAACCATCGACGGCTCATTTGACGTCCTTCCCCGTCAGAAGGGATTCAACTTTGTCCACTGGCATCCCCTTCGCCTCATCATCCATAAACCCATTGAACCCAACCCGCTGGACCAGGAGGAGATCAAGGACGTTATGGAGGAAAGTTATAAAGTCATAATGTACTCATTGCCAAAGCATTATCAAGGTTTTATTGAAAATCCTGACCAATGACCTATACCCAGCGCTATACCATCCATGAAGCCGCCAGTTACATTAACTGGCTTTATTTCTTTCATGCCTGGGGATTCCCCTCCCGTTATAGCAGCATAGCCAGTGTTCACGGATGTGTAGCCTGCAGGCAGAACTGGCTCCAAGCCTTCCCCCAGGTAGAAAGGGACCGCGCCCGTCAGGCCATGAAACTATATGACGAAGCCCAACAGCTGCTGCGCCAGTGGGACGAAGCCGGTTATCATACCCTGTTCAGCGTTCGCCTTATGGACGCCAACTCGGATGGCGAGGACATCATTCTTACCCAGTCCGGCCAGCGCATCCCCTTCCTGCGCCAGCAACATTCCCATGAAGGCAAACCCTGCCTCTGCCTGGCAGACTTTGTACGCCCCCTCGCATCAGGTATTCCTGACAGAATAGGTGTATTTGCCAGTACCGTACCATCTCAGATACCCACAGACCATTTAGAGGAAGCCCTCATCGCCGACCGCCTCGCCGAGGCCACCGCCGAGCTGGGACATCTTCAAACCCGCAGAGAATGGTGGGGATATGCCCCAGACGAACATCTGACGTTGGACGAACTCTTTGCCGAAAAGTATCAGGGCAAGCGTCCCGCCGTAGGCTATCCCTCCCTGCCGGACCAGAGCGTCTGCTTCCTTCTCTCCGAATTGTTGGATTTTCCCGCCTTAGGTATTCAGCTCACCGAGAACGGAGCCATGATACCCCATGCCAGCACCTGCGGATTCATGTTCGCCCATCCCGCCACCTGCCACTTCTCAGTCGGCAAGGTAGGGGAGGATCAGCTGCAGGACTACGCTTGTCGCCGTGGCGTCTCCGCCCAGTCCCTTCAGAAGTTCTTCAGATAACAGCCGCCCCCCTTATCCATTGAATAAGAGCGCGTCAGCCGGTAATGGCCTCTTTGCCATATATCATACACACAATACCGTAAACCAGTCCTGCTCCCAGTATAATCAGAATTATAATATATGCCAATATAAGGGCAGCAGCCAGAACATTGCGTATGAAAGACTTCCACCAGCCGATTTCATAAAGCTGTTTCATGATAATCACATCAAACATAAAACCGGCCGCGTTGTTAATAGTCGTCAGAATGTCCTCCGCACCCTTAATCAGCGTAAACGGAATCAGCACAATACTGCATATAATCTCTATGCAGGCAGAGTATAGCAGTACATAGAAAATCTCCGTATGGTTCAGACAGATGCTCTCCCCGTCGGGCCTCAGAATCTTATTCTTCCTGAAGATAAAGTACGTAGGCCATACACCCAATACAGCAGTGAAAACCATGTAGTACAACTTATTCTCAGTGATGTAAGTGTATATTTTCTCCACATACATCCACAGGTTGGCTAATATACTGCCTTTCTTCAACGTATCGTGATCCAGGGGTGACGTATCATTGGCAAAAAAGATATCATCCCCCACCAGGAAAGACAGTACGGCATAGATCGAAATCATCCAGATAAGCATCTGCATGGGGTTGTAGTAACGTGCACGGTGCCCCTGCAGGTATTCCCTGATCATGTGTCCAGGCCTGATGCACAGTGCGGTCACCGAATTCAGCAGCTTACTGTCGCCACCGATGAAGGAATTCACCGTATCACCGATAATCTCCTTCAGCTTCAGACGCTTAGTCTTAGCCTTCTGTCCGCAGTGTGGACAGAAGTTGTCCGTAAGCTCCGTCCCGCAATTCAGGCACCTGTTCACATTCTCAGTATTATTATTCATGGTATCCTTCAACTCTCAACTTTATCCCAGTACCGCATCAGCCAGCGCCTCCAGGGCCGGAATGTCAGCCAGCTTCAGGGACGAACGGATGGTAACGGCAGGTTCCACAATCGTAACATTCTTCATCTGTTCCAGCAGGGCACGCATCGCCTTTCCGGCCGAGGGAGCCCACGTACCGTTCTCCAGCATACCCACCGTACGGTTCTGGTAAGCCTTCATCTTCAGCTTCCACAGGAACATATGCATAGGCGGGAAAACATCCCCGTCGTAGGAAGAGGCACAAACCACCAGCCTGTTCATCCTGAAGGCATCCTCTATCACCTCAGCCATATCATCACGGCACAGGTCAGCCACCACCACCTTGGCGGCACCCTTCTGTTTCAGAATCTCCGCCAGCTTCTCAGCAGCCTTCTTCGTATTGCCGTGTATAGAGGCATGAGCCACCAGTACACCCTCCGTCTCAACACCATAGCTGCTCCAGACAGTGTACAGGCGCAGCGCCTCTGCCAGCTTCTCACCCTCCAGGATCGGGCCGTGCAGAGGGCAAATAGTACGTATATCCAGTGCCGAAGCCTTCTTCAGCAGCGTAGTAACAGGCGCACCGTATTTGCCGCAGATGTTAAAGTAATAGCGTCGAGCCTCACAAGCCCAGTCATCCGCATCGGCATCCTTCACGCCGAACTTACCGAATCCGTCAGCCGAGAACAGTGTCTTCTCCTCCGGACAATACGTCACAATCACCTCAGGCCAGTGAATCATAGCAGCCCCAATGAACTGCAGCGTACGTTTGCCTAAGCTCAGCTTGTCACCTTCTTTTACTGCCATTGTCGGACCGAAGTCCACCCCCTCGTTGAACTGCGCCATAAACGTCAGCGCCTTCTCAGATGCCACAATAGTAGCATCGGGGTAAGCCTTGCGGAAAGCCTTCAGTGATCCCGAGTGGTCAGGCTCCATGTGCTGTACTATCAGATAGTCAGGCATCCGGCCCCCCAGTGCAGCGGACAGGTTCTGCAGCCATTCATCCGTCTTGCGAGGGTCCACACTGTCCATCACAGCCACCTTCTCATCCATAATCAGGTAACTGTTATAGCACATACCCTCTGGCGTTACGTACTGACTCTCAAACAGGTTCATCCCGGCATCATCGCAGCCTATGTATTTAATATCCATATTTATATGTTTAATTCAAAATTGTTTAATTCAAAAATCAAGATTACGGGTGTTCCGTAAACTTTTGCAAAGATAAAAATAAAACGTGAATACTCGTTGATAAAGTCATGCTTTTTTCTTTAATTTCCCAAATCTTGTCAGATGTAGGGTCTTCCTCTTGTTTATTTGCCAATAAAGTGATACTTTTGCATTTGAAAAACAAATGAAATGATATGAGGAGATTTTATTTACTGTTATTGCCTCTCGTGATTATCGGCACCAGTTGCAGCAATTATTCCGGGAAAGGCAAAGATTCTGATGCCAGTGAAGACCGCCAGATACCAATCCGCGTCAAGACTGAAGTTGTAGCCCCCACCACAGGTGAAGGTGTACAAACCTATGTAGGCATTATCGAGGAGAATGAAGCCACAGCCGTCAGCTTCACCACCATGGGCGTAGTCAAACGCCTGCTGGTAAAGGAAGGCCAGTCCGTCAGTGCCGGCCAGCTCATAGCCGAGATTGACGACACTCAGGCCCGTAACATGCTCTCTGCAGCCGAAGCCACCATGACACAGGCCAATGACGCCCTGCAGCGCTATGGCATGTTGCATGACAATGGCTCCCTGCCCGAGGTACAGTGGGTAGAGGTGCAGAGTAAAGTAGCCCAGGCCCAAGCCCAGTTAGAGGCTGCCAGAAAGAACCTCTCCGACTGTCGCCTGACTGCCCCCGTAAGCGGTATCGTAGGTAAGAAGATGCTATCTGCCGGCGAGACCGCCCTGCCATCACAAGCCGTCATAAGCATCCTTAATATAAATAATGTAAAAGTAAAGGTATCCGTTCCCGAGGCCGAAATTAGCCTCCTCAGTGCCGGAACCCCCTCCCGCATAAAGGTAGATGCCGTCAACCGCCAGTATGAAGGCGGACTGATAGAGAAAGGCGTAGAAGCCGATGCCCTTACCCACACCTATGACATCCGTATCAACGTAGCCAACCCTAATCACCAGTTGCTTCCGGGAATGGTAGCATCCGTCACCTTCTCACTGACAAAGAGTACGGCCGAAGGTGAGGAACAGCTGACGCTTCCCGTAACATCCGTTCAGAAAAAGGCCAACGGCAAGTTGTTTGTGTGGGTGATAGACCAGGAAAACAAATCTCACCGTACGGATGTATCCATTGGTCACACAATGGGCAACAGGGTTGCCATAACATCCGGCATCCGTGCCAGCCAGCGTGTTGTAACCGAAGGGTACCAGAAACTGAGTGAGGGAACGAAGGTTGTTTTTTAGTTGACAGTTGACAGATTATAGTTAGTAAATATGCAAACTAAAATGCAGAATTGGCTGGCATGGCCATTGGAACATTACCCTATATCCCTACTCATCATCGGTATTCTGTTTGTGTTAGGCATTAAGGGAATGTATGAGATGCCAAAGGATGAGTTCCCGCAGATTACTATCCGTCAGGGAGTTGTAGTAGCAATTTATCCTGGTGCCACAAGTGACGAGGTCGAACAGCAGGTTGCCCGTCCCCTTGAGCGTTACCTTTTTACATTCGGCGAGGTGAACCGTGTAAAAACAACCACCACATCACAGAACAGTATGTGTATTGTGATGGTAGAGCTGAATGATGATGTTAATAATAAAGAATAGGTCTGGAGCAAGATCAAACACGGACTCAATACCTTCAAGCTGACCCTTCCGCAAGGTGTTCTGGGTGTTATCGTAAATGATGATTTCGGAAACACCTCGGCCCTTCTTATAGCCATCGAGAGCGAACAGCGTTGCTATCGCGAACTCAAGGAGTACAGCGATAATCTGAGCGACCGTCTGCGTCGCATCCCTTCTGTTGCCAACGTCAAACTTTTTGGCGATCAGAAAGAACAGATTTCCCTCTATGTGGACCGCCAGCGTTTGCAGGCATACGGCATCGGTCAGCAGATGCTCTTTAGCCGCCTACAGGCTCAGAGTATTGTTACCACATCCGGTTTTATTAGCGACGATGACCAGCAGATACCCATCCATGTGGAGTCGTTGGAGAATTCGGTAGAGGAGATTGCCAATCAGATTATCTTCTCCGACCCCGTAACCGGCAAGGTCGCACGTGTAAGGGATGTGGCCCGCGTAGTCCGAGAGTACGATAACGAAAGCAGTTTTATTAATCTGAACGGGCATCCCTGCGTTCTCTTGTCCATGGAGATGACGCCCGGCCATAACGTAATCCAGTATGGTCGCGAGGTTGACAAGGTCTTAAAGGAATTCCGCGAGAACGAACTGCCATCCGACGTAAACGTAACCCGCATAGCAGACAAGCCCAAGGTCGTTGCCAAGAGCGTACATGATTTCCTGAGGGATCTGCTTATCTCCATGCTCATTATCATCCTGGTTATGATGGTACTGTTCCCCATCAGGTCAGCTATTGTGGCTTCTGCCACCATCCCCATCAGCACCTTTGTCAGCGTCGCCATCATGTATATGGTTGGCATAGAACTGAACATCATCACCCTGGCAGCATTGATAGTAGTGTTGGGAATGATTGTTGATAACTCCATTGTGGTAATTGACGGATATCTCGAGTATCTGGGCAAGGGCTATGAGCCCAAGACAGCTGCCATAGCCTCTGCCCGCCAGTACTTCATGCCCATGATGCTGGCCACCGTCTGTATCTGCGCCATCTTCTTCCCCTTCCTGGTTACGCTGAAGGGTATGTTCCTGGATGCCCTCTACGACTTCCCCATGACCATCACCATTAACCTGATGGTCTCCCTGCTGCTGGCTGTCACGGTTATTCCATATCTTGAAGTCCGCCTCATTAAGCCAGGCAAAGTCAGCACCGGTGGCAACGCCATTACCAATTTCGTACAGAAGACGTATGATGTGGTCCTCGACTTCACCTTCCGTCACCCCTGGATTACCATAGGCGGAGGAATAGCCGTTATAGCAGTCTCCACGCTGATTATCCCTTCGCTCAAGATCAGACTTTTCCCCTATGCAGACCGCGACCAGTTCGCCGTAGAGATTTATCTGCCGGAAGGAAAGGGCATGGCAGAGACACGTGCCGTAGCGGATTCCGTCCAGCATGTCTTGGAGAAAGACAAGCGCGTGACCAATATCACCAGCTTCATCAGTTGTTCCTCGCCCCGCTTCATGGACGTATATGCTCCCCAGATTGCAGGCAAGAACTATGCCCAATTCATTGTTAACACCACATCCAATAAGGCTACCCTCGAACTCCTTTCCGAGTATCAGCCTAAGTTGGGCGAAACCTTCCCCAGTGCTTACGTCAAGTTCAAAAGGCTGGATTATATGAGGGTCCCCGAACTGGAATACCGATTCTATGGCGAGAACATAGACTCGTTGCACATCGTGGCAGAAAGGCTGGTACAGCGTATGCGTCAGATTCCGGAACTGGAGTGGGTTCATACAGACTTCCTGCAGCCTTATCCCACTATCAGCGTCCAGTTAGACCCCGTCGCTTCAGCTCAGCTTGGTCTCAGCAGGGCCACGGCAGAGTTGGCCTTGAGCGCCACCTCCAGCGATTTGCGTGTGGGACAGCTCTGGGAGGATAACTACGAGGTGCCCATCGTGGTGAAGGATGATGCTGATATGACGTTCTCTGATATCGAGAACCTGGGAATCGGTACCCCCGTCGCCTTGGTTTCACCTTTGTTTGGCCAGGTAAACACCACCGTTCCTGTACGCCAGATAGCAACTGTTAAGCCCAGGTGGACAGAGAGCCGGATTGTTCATCGTGGCGGTGAGCGTTGTATAACCGTTACTGCCAACTTCGTTCAGGGTGTATATACCATGCCTATCGAGAAGAAGATTGCCCGCATTATGAATGAGGAGATACGTCTCCCTCAGGGAATCCGCTGCGAGGTGGGCGGTGAGCTCGAGTATGGCCAGGAGGCCATGCCTCAGATCTACGGCGGAACCGCCATCGCCATGCTCATCGTTTTCTTCTTCCTGCTCTTCAACTTCAAGAAGTACGGCATCACCCTCGTCTGCATGGCCGCCCTCTCACTCATGATACCCGGTGCCCTCCTCGGTCTCGGACTCATGAACCGCGCTTTGGGTTTGACATCAATCTTCGGTCTTATCACCCTCATGGGAATGATTATGCGTAATGAGATACTCATTTTCGAACACGCCATAGATCTCATTAAGAAGTATGTAGCCGAGCATGGCGACTGGACTGTTGACCGCAAGGGTTACAACGAAGCCGTGAAGCAGGCCGCCTACGATGCCGGCAAGCGCCGTATGGTCCCCATCTTCCTTACCACCGCCACCACAGCCGTAGGCGTTCTCCCCATGATCATTGCCCGCTCCAGCTTCTGGATGCCCGTAGGAGTCACCATCTTCGCCGGTGGTATCGGCTCCCTCATCATGGTAGTCACCATGCTGCCCGTCATCTATTGGAAAGTAAGCCGCAAATGAGATAAATTCTAAATGAAGAATGAAGGCTGAAGTAAACTTTGGTTCATGGTTCATGGTTCACGATTCATGGTTCGGATTAAACGGTAAACAGTAAACAGTAAACAGTAAACCGTAAACAGTAAACCGTAAACAGTAAACGGTAAACAGTAAACCGTAAACGGTAAACAATAAACTAATGAAGAAGATATTTGCGATTATAGTTTGTTTATCATGCTGCGCAGAAGCGGCAGCACAGACATATACACTGGAGCAGCTGCTGGATTCAGCCCGCCAGAACAACATAGCCATACGTACTGCCCAGCACAGTATCCAGGCAGCCAGTCAGCAACGTAAGGAAGCCTTTACCAAGTACTTCCCCCACGTCAGCGCCACAGGCCTCTGGTTTA
>JAEEGK010007263.1_pt1 | contig 26414 bp, 20 predicted proteins | sample 8958771 | NCBI WGS metagenome assembly JAEEGK01 (sample SAMN16246547, study PRJNA631951) | gut metagenome | biome: gut microbiome; feature: rumen; material: SC-attached | host: Bos | place: Iran: Karaj | collected 2018-10 | reverse complement strand
TTTTTTTGCTTTTGTAATTAACATTACAGTTTTGTATGCAAGCAGAAAAAAAGAACCCAGCATATTCATATTGCTGTTCTACTTTAAATGCTGTGCCACAAAATAACGCTTTATTACAAAAATCAAAAATTCCATTTGGTTTAGTTTTTGCTCCATACAAGAATATTGGTCCTGATGAAGTGAGTTGAAGTAGCAGTTTATTTAAATAATATTAATAATGAATAATAAATTAATTGAATTTTCTTTTTAAAAATAAAGTCTGAAGTTCCAGTTGTTAGTCCAGAAGTTATTGTAAGATGTAAAATATGTAGAGCTTATATTAACCCATTTATCACTTTTGTTGATCAGGGTACTAGATGGAAATGCAATATCTGTCATGTTGTTAATGATTGTAAGTTTATTCTTCTGATTTGATATATATACTGTAATTGAATTTATTGCGTTTAATTTATAATATTTGCTTTTAATACTAATATATTTTATATATAGTACCAGCATTCTATAGTTGGGATTCAAAAACTAGACAAGCTGTTGATAGGAATACAATTCCAGAATTGAACAGTTCAGTTGTTGAATTTGTAGCTACACAAGAGTATACTGTAATTTCAATTATAATTTATTTTAAATAATTAAAAAGCAATATATATGTATATAAATAAAATAAAATATTTACTTTAATATCAATTATTTTTTTATATATTTATTAAAACCATTTATAAATAAAGCGTGGACCACCACAACCAGTTGTTATTATGTTTGTTATGGATGTTTCATTCCAATCCATTCAATCTGGTAATATTTTTTTTTTAAATAAACGTTTTATTATTTTAATATATTAATATTTGTTATTTATTATCAAATATAATCAATTTAAATAGGTATGATTGCCACTGCTGCTCGTACTATATTAAGTACTTTAGATAGTATTCCAATCTATGACAATAGAACTAATAATGGTTTTATTACTTATGATAGTACTTTACATTTCTACAATTTGAACGTAATATATTTCATAATTTTATTTTTATTTATTTTTATTTTTATTTTTTTTATAAATTTCTTAATATTTATTCTTTATTAAAAAAAATAAATTTTATAAATTTATTATTTAATAGCATTTTTTTTTATTATAAACTATTTTCTAGGAGTTCATATTATTTTTCATTTGAATATTTCTAAAATAAATTAATAAATTCTTTTTCTTTTGGGAATTCCTTTTTAAATTTGGAGGAAATTTTGAAAATAAGTCATTAGAAATATTTAATATTAATTTAATATATTTTGAACCAATTTTTAAAAATTTTTCATCTTGATTAACTAAATCATATAAAGGAATAGCTTTTTTTATTCCAAAATATTGTAATTTTTCTTTTTTATTTTTATCAACAAATAAATCATAAATAGAGCTAATTTTTTGATTAAATAATTCTCCTAATTTTGGATATTCTTTTAATAAAATTTCAATTGTTTCTTTATTGATATATTTATGGACATTCTTATATTTTTTATTAATTGGAAGAGACAGAACATCTTTAACTAATAAATCTTTTAAAATATTGTTTAATTCAATAGTGACATCTTTTGCAATTTCACTATTAATATATTTTAGGTTTATTCGGTGAATATTCTTAACTTCTTTTGAAATAAAATCATTACATAAATTAACAAGAAATTTAAAGAAATGCACTTTAATTTTTCTTATTAAATTATCTTTACTATTACAAGTATGTTTCTTTCCTAATAAATTTCTTGGATGTTTTTGCTTTTCTCTCTTTGTATCTATAACTATAAAAATATCTTCTGAATCATCATTAGTTTCATTTTTATTTGATTCAGTTTCTTTTAAATTTTTTTCCTCTGAATTATTATATTTTATGTTTATTTCGAATTTCTCATTTGTATTTAAATTACAAATTGTAAATCTATTGTTTAATTTATTGTTTAATTGATTCTCTTTGTAATTTTGATTCATTTTTTATAAATAAATTGAAAGGATTGAAAACTTTGTTAAATAATATAAAATAAAGTTAATAAATTTTAATATCAAATAATAAAAAAATTTAGGTAAATCTTTTGATATTATTATAATATATAGAATGAAGATACGAATATTATGATAATAATTATGAAATATAAAATGATGAATATATCAATTAACTATAAAATTTATTTCAAATCTTTAAAAAAAAAAAAAAACAAAAAAATAAAATTATTTTTCAACATCATAATTTGAATAAAGAATATACATTAAAATTATTAACTATATGAACTAAAATAAACAAACGACAAAATCCAAAAAAAAATAAAAAAAGAAAAAAAATTACCCATTATTATTTTCTTGATTTTCATTATTTTTTTTATTAAACAAAACAAAATTTTGCTGCATTTGTTTAATTTCTTTATCAATATCTTCTTTTTTTTGATTTTCATCAATATTAAATTTATACATATTTCCAACTTTAACTCCTTTAGGAAGTAAAAAAGTAGGCAAAGTAAAAATACAATCATCATTAGAAACTAAAAGAGCAACTCCTTTTTCAATAGTAGCAACAGTAAAACAATCAACAACATTATTAAATCCTCTATAAAAAATATCACTAATATTTTTATTATTATTATCAAAAAGTGAATTTTGTTTAATAGAATTATCATTTTTTTCCTTAGAATTTTCATCTTCATGTCTCATTTTCCAAAAAACATTTTCATGAGGAGAATTATTAGAATTATTACTATTACTATTATCTGAACTAGCATCATTATTCATATTTAAAATTCCTTCAGTAGTCATGAAAGCTCCAGGAGGAATAATACTATTATTATTATTATTAATATCATTATTTTCAATACTTTTTGATGAATTATTTGATTTTTTCTCTATTGACGATGAATGATCTGAATTATTTGATATATTTAATGTATTGTTTTCCTTATCTTTTTGAGGCTGTTCTGCACCGTTTTGAGAATTTTGAGATGAATTATCATTTGATTTATTATTTAATATATTACCATTACCAAATGATAATATATCTATCATTATATTTCTTCTGTTTATATTTGGATCAGTTTTTGGAAGAGAACTTAAAAAAAATTGATTTGGCTTTTGTACTTCTTTTTCCTTTTCTTTTTCATTCTCCTTTTCTTTTTCTTTTTCCTTTTCTTTCTTTTGTTTTACTATTTTTGTGTTTAATTTCTTCACAAATTCATCGTTACCTATAAATCCATTAAAAACTTTCATGTTTGTATTCATTGATATATCACTTCTTGATGAATCTTTTTGCTCATTATTATTTGATATTGATTCATATACTTTTTTAGATTCTTTCATTATATTTTATAAACAATTTTATTTGAATTTAATTTTTTATTTTAGGGAATTAATTAATAATTAATAAATAATTCCAAAAAAAGTACATCAATATATATACGTTAACCTAAACAAAAATTTTTTTTTAAGTTTTAAAATATTATTTCTAATTATTATAATTATAATTCTTAATTTTCATATATTAATTTAAAATATTAAATATTATTTATTATTTTTCATTTTTATATAATTCTATCAATTATTCATAAGAATCATTCTTTTTTATAAAATTAATTTTTCATTATATTCGTTAAATTAGTTGTATTCATATTTATTATATATAAAGAAATTTTTTGGCTATAAAACTAATTCTTTATTTGATTGGTAATAAAGATTTTTATTTTTTTGTTTTATTCATTTTTAATATATATGAAAATAATTCATGAATTTATATGATAGTTGAATATGTTGTTTCTCCTGATAAAAATTCAATATATCTATATATCTTATTTAATGTTTATAATATAATTAATATTTGAGTCATTTTATATTGAGTAAAATGATTTTAAAAATCTGAAATATTTCTCTATTTGAGCATTAAAACCTTATATTTTAATGTGTTTTTTTTATTTTTTTATATATTTTTTTATTATTTAAGATTTAAATTATTTCAAATTTAAATTAAATGGATGAAAGGATTGGAGAAAGAAAAAATATTTATGATAATCAAAAAAAAGATATTTCAAATGAAAGAGAATTATATGGATTATCTTTGAGAAAAAAAACGTTGGAAAATAATTTTTTAAAAAAAAGACTTAATAATTTAGAACCAAAAGATAATTTATTAAGATATAAAATAAATGTAAATTCACTAAATATTAAAAATGAATATAAATCACTTTCATTTTCCACATTAAAAGAAACATTAGATAAGTGTTCTAAAATATTATCAATAGAACAAGATAAAGATAATATATATTTTATAATATTCTTTTTAAATAAAATACAATTTAAATCAATTGATAATTCTTTAATTCAATCAAATATTCCAAATCAACTATGTTTATTACTTCAAAAATATATTGAAGATATTATTTTAGTAAATGAAATCTTAACAATTATAATTAATATAACATATTATTGTAAAAAAGAAGTTACTTTATTATTTAGTGAAATTTCCTTTTTGAATGTTTACAATCAAATTTTAAATAAATACAACAATGAAGATAAAATAATATTTTCAGATTTAATATTAATATTTGGAAACTTAGTATGTGGTGATCATCAAATACAAAAATTATTTTATGAAACAAAAATGATTGATATATTAACAAAAATATGTGAATCTACTTCAAATGGAGATAAAAAAAGAGAATATTTAATTTGGTTTTTTACTTGTTTTATGAATAATATTAGAACAAATGATTATTTTAAAAATAAAATTGATTTCTTTATTTGGGGAATTGATTTTTTTTTTGATAATCTATTATATGAGCAATCAACATTTTATTGTTTATTAGGAATGGCATATTTATGTAGTATTGAAGATACAAAAATCACAAATTATTTTTTGACAAAAGAAAATTTCTTTAAATATATTCTTACTCTTCCAGATAAATATTTTGAGTTAGTTTGTAGAATTTTATGTGATATTTCTTCAATAAATGATGAAATTAATTTAAATTTAATTAGAAAATATAATATCACTCAATTTATTTTAAAAGGATTAAATAGTCAATCAAGTAATTATCAAACTTTAACTTTATATTTGTTAAATAATTATATTAATGATGAAAACAATGAAATTAAACAAATTTTTTTAGATTGTGGAATCATAAATAAATTATTAGAATTAAATAAAAGTAGTTTTGTTAATAGTGTTCTTTATGCTACTTTATTATGTATAAGTTCTTTATTACTTAATTCAAATAAACAAATTATTTTTATTCTTTATCAAAAAAAAATTATTTCAAATATAATAGAAGTTATATCTCAAAATTCTGATCCTATAATTATTAAACTTGCTCTTGATTCCATTATTTCTATTTTAAAAAAAGATGGTGCAGATGAAATTTATAAAAAACAATTTGTAAATTATGGTATTTCAGAATTATTAAATAAAATTTATTTGGAAAAGAAAAATAAAACAATTGAAAAAATAATTGGGCAATTATTACAAGAATACTTTAGTTCACCTTTAAATTAAATTTATTTATTTAAATTTATTAAAAATTTTTGTTTTACTATTTAGAATTATTTCAATTGACAAAAAATATTATTTATTCTTTTTTCTATCATTTAAAATATAATTTATATAAACAAATAATTTTTTCTTTAATTGTGAAGTTCTTTCTTTTTTATTTTGAAAATAACTTAGAAAATTTTTTCCTAGATTAATTATTTCTTTAATGTACTCTGGTTTTTTTTTTTTAAAATTTTTATTTAATTTAACATATTCATATAAAGGAATAGCAGTTTTCATTTTAAATTTTTTTAATAAAGTGTTTTTTTGGTTTTTATCACTATATAATGTAATCATATGTGAAATTTTATGATTAAAAAATATTCTAAACTCAGAGTTAAATTTGGACAATTCTTCTATTAATTTTATATTATGATCCTTATTATATTTTACATATTTTTTACTAATTGGAAGAGAAAATAATTCTTTTATAGTAAAATCTAGCAACATTAAATTTAATTTTACAGTCACATCTGTTTTAAAATCATTTAAGATATTAATTAGTTTTTTCCTTGAGTTTTTTGTTTCATAAAAAATAAAATCGTTACTTAATTTAAGAAGAAAATTAAAAAAGTTTATTTTGATAATTTTTATCATATTATCTTGACTTTTAAAAGTATGCAATCTTTTTTTAGGATCATCAGGATAATTATGTTTTTGTTTTTCTCTTTTTAATTTAATTATAATGAAAATCCTTTTTGATTCATCATTAACATTATTTTCTTTTGAATGAATCATTTCACTAATTTTGGGAATATTAGGATTTTCAAGATTCATAAAGTAATGAGAATGATTTTCTAGTAAATCAGATATTTGATTATCGAAATTTTGATAATAATTTTCTGATTGACATTCATCATCAATTAAATCAAAATATTCTTCTCTAATATCCATATCTTACTTTATTTAAAATGTTATATCTCTTTTTATAGAATTATTCTTTAAAAAAATTTAATTTTAGTTCATTTATGTATTAACTTAGAAGTATCTACGCGATATCTAAGATCATATAATAAAAAATATAAAGAAACTAACTATTCTAGACTTTGTTTTTAATTTTTTATCAATTTATATTAGAAAGATTTTTGTTTAAAAAACCATATTTATTGGCTTCGAACTTTGATTTGTCATATAATGATAGTTCATTATTTGTCAGACGTAATATAATATATAAATAAAGCAAAAAGAAAAAAGAAAAAAAAAATATATTAAATAATATGATAATGTGTTAATTACAAATAAATTTATATTAGAATTAATTTTGAGAAAAAGGAAACAATTATTATTGATTAAATAATTATATTTTATCTTAAATAATGAACTTTTAGCATCTCATGTCAAAGACTAGAAACTAATTAAAAGGTAAATGGAAAAAATTCAAAAAAAAAAATAATAAATAATATTATTTTCAAGATAAAAATGAAATCAACTATATTAAAATTATTGATTGCCTTTTCTTTAATAATAAAAATCCAAAATGAAGAATGTCAAAGAGTAAAATGTGGAGAAATAAAAGAAGAAAATGTATGTATTTTACCAGAAGGGATAATGTCATCATTTCAATTATGTAAAGAAGAGAAAATATGTAAAATAACATCAGACAATCCAATAGAAAAAACATTCTGTGAAGAAATTAAAATAAATCAAAAAAAATATCCAGGATTACCATGTAATGAAAATATAGAATGTTTTAGTAATAAATGTAATAATAATAGATGTGAAGGAGTGAAAGAAGGAAATATATGTAATTATACATTTGATTGTGAATATGGAAAAGTTTGTAGAGAAATAGAAAATAATAATAAAATATGTACTAATCCTTTAAAAGAAAATGAAGGATGTAATGATGATTCAGAATGTGATTTAAATTATGGTTGTTATAAAGGAAATTGTACTAAATATTTTTCACTAAAAGAAGGTGAATTTATTGGTATTTCATTAAGTCCTGAATTATCTCTATGTCAAAGTGGTTATTCTAATGAAAATGGTGTTTGTAAAACTTTAACTTTAATTAAAGAATTTAAAGAATGTGATAATATAATTAATTTTTGTGAATATTCTGATATTAATGGAAATATTATTAGAAAAAATGATAATTGCTTATGTGGTTATAATTATGATGGAAAAAAATATTGTTCTTTAGGTTCTGGGAATTCCAATTATACAAAATATATTAATTTATTAAAAAAATATCGTTTAGATAATTTAAATTGTCATCATGATGAAAGAAGTTCAAGTGGTTGTTTAAAAGATATAATAGAAAATAAAACTGAAAAAATAAAAGAAATTCATCAATTAATAAATGCAAAATATTGGGCAAATTTAAATTATAAATTATATGATTCTGAATCATGTGTAATTAAAATTGAATTACCAGATTATGATTATAATGTAGAACCTGCTCCAACAGAAGAAAAAAAATGTGCTAAATATAAATGTGTAAATAAATTAGATGATAATAAATGTGCTGCTTCAAAATTTGAAAGTCAATCTAAAATTAATATTGAAATTGCTGATGTTTGTGATAAAAATAATTATTGTTATTTAGAAGGAAAAAAACCAAATGAATTTTTCTATGAAGAAAAAAATCAAAATGCAAAATGTATTTCTTCTCAAAATATAAATATAAAAAGATATCCTGGCGAAGAATGTAATTTAGATACAGATTGTGTATATCCTTTAAAATCAACATCAAGTAAATTTCATAAATGTGAAAATAAAAAATGTTCAGGTATGAAAAAAGATGAAAAATGTAATTCAAATGAAGAATGTATAGTTGGATTATATTGTGAAGTATCCTCAAGTTTATGTAAAGAACAAAAGAAAGAAAATAATAATTGTAATTTATCAACAGATTGTAAAAATAATTTATTATGTATTGATAATAAATGTAAAGATGCCTTATTTTCATATGAACCAGGAAAAGTAACTCCTACAAAGGAGAAAAATAGGGAAAAATATTGTAAATATAATGAAATAAATAATGAAGGTGTATGTATAAAAATAACTGATCAAGTAAAAGGAAATGAAAATGAATATATTAAATGTGAAAGAGATAATGAATGTATTTATACTGTGATTCCAAATGCTTATGGAACTATTAAAAAAAATTGTGAATGTGGTTATAATAATGAAGGACAAGGTTATTGCCCTAAATTTCATGATTATTTTGAAAGTGATTGGGAAAAATATTTTAAATATTTAAAAAGTAAATATGATAACAATTGCCATACTGAAAACAGATATAACTGTTATATTGAAAGTAGTAAAGATGATGATATTAAAATTTTAAATAATAAATTAAACAATGGACATCTCTTTTATAAAAGTGATTCTTGTATTGAAAAAGTTTTATCACAATTTACTTTAAAAATTAATAATATATTATTAATGATGATAATATTTATTCTTATTTAGAATTAACAATATATTAAAAATAGATTTAAATTAATTAATATTTCACTATTAAAATAAAATAAAATAAATAATTAAATAAACCCATAAATATTTTTCAAATAAAAAAAACCTTATTTAAAATATTAATGAAATTAAAAATAGATAGGTTGAAATTTACGCTTACACAAAAACAAACGGAATTGATATTAAATATTAATTCAAATTGTGTGGGAAGGTCTGAGGCGCCCCTAAGTTGCGAGACAAAATGATAAATTCATTTAGACAGGAACCAGAAAGGTCCTTTCAATATTGACTTGTGTAAAGGAGGATATATTGAAAGATGAAATTCTGTGAGGCGTTGCATTTAAGTTCGATGCGTGAAATCTCTTTTGAGATAACTCAATTCAGACTACTCTCAACCTATCTTTTTTTTTATTTTTTTTTGGAAATCATTAATTAAAGTATATTAGGTTTTTATTTATATAATAATGGTTTTATTTATATTATAATAATTAACTATAAGTAATTATAATTACTTTATATAAGTTTATCAATTTATTTTGAAAAGATAATTATTATTGAAATAATTACTTTTATAATCTAATTATTTGATATAATTTTCTAAAAATATTTTATATTTAAAGAACTCATCTTCTGAAATAAATAATTTAAAATCAATTAAATCTAAAAAATTATATTCAATTTGTTTTAATTCTTTAACTTTAACTCCTGCAATTTTAGAATAATACGTATTATCATAATAACGATCTTCATTAATTTTAATGGACATTAAAATTGCAGAAAATAAAATTCTATGAATATTATAATAAGTTAAAATTATTCCTGTAAAATTACATAATCTATCAATATATATTAAAGAACAAATTAAAGTAGGAGTTTCAATTTGAGAATAAATTTGAATTCTTTTTAAATAATTTAATAAAGAAATTTTAGGAATTGAATGAGAACTAAAAATAGATTTACTTTGAATTATAATTATTTGTTTATAATCAGATATAGTTTTATTTTCTTCTAATATTAAGGTTAATACTTTTATTATTGTTTTAATATATGAATTATTTTGTGATTCTTTTACAATATTTTCTGAATGTGATTCTTCAATAATATTTTCTCCATCTATATCTTCTGCTTCACTATCAAATTCTTCGAAGTTTTTATTCATTTAAAATAAAATGATTATTTCCAGAAAAAATTATTTATTTATTAAAATTGAAGGAATTAACAAATCAAATAAAGTTTAAAGTAAGATTTTTAATATTCAGAAAAAAATAATTAAAAAAAAAATTTGTAATTATTTATTTTCTTATCCTTTTATATTTGAAATGATTAGATAAATTTAATATTTAAAAATTAAATTAATATATTTTCTATCTAGTTTGAGTAAAACCTAATAAAGCAGCTCTTTCTCTGAAACATCTTCTACAAATATTAATGTCATATTTTCTAATTAATCCATGAGTATTTCTACATACTCTACAATATCTTGCATCTTTTCCATAAGTTCTTGGATGAGTTCTCCAGCTATGAGGCATTTATATCTAATATAAAAAAAAATTAAATAAATTTATTTATTAAAAATTAATATAAAATATATATTTAATTTTAAAAATTGGGGTTTATTAAATGTATTTTTAATCATTTAAATTAATTTATTTTTATTTGTTTTTCAAATTTTTAAAATAATAAATATGTCAAATCAAGAAAATAATATTGAATCAGATAAATTATTATTATCTCTTTTATATACAAAATTTATATCTTCATCAAATCCAAAACATTATTCTTATTTATTAAAAAATAATCCAAAAAAATTTTATAATTTGATTAAATCAAATCATAATAACATTCAATCACTTTCAAAAGAAAATCAAACAAAAATATTTCATTTAGTATGTGAAATGATTAAATCACTAAATCCAGAAAGAATATCATTAGGTTTAGATATTCTAAGAGAAATAGTACAATTTATTCCTTCTAATTTATTAGAAAATTCATTTACTTATAGTAAAACTTTAGAAAAAAATACTAATGGAATTTTTTCATATTCATTAGAAGAAACAAAAGAAGTTAAAATTAAATCTATTAAATTAATATCAGATTTTAAAGATTTATTTCATTCTGAAAAACATTTTGATTTTATTATAGAATTAATTAATGATGAAGAAGATGAAGTTAGATTTGAAGCTGTTGATTGTTTAAGTGATTTACTTAGTAAAATTGATAAATGTTCTTTTCAAATTTGTGAAATTTTATTATTTGCTTTAAAAGAAAAATCTACTAAATTAAGAAGAAAATATTATTTGCTTTTAGGAAAAATGAAAATAGAATTAAATGAAAAACAATTTGTAAATGTTATTTCTATATTACAAGATAATTTAAAACATTTTAGAAATGATAGAAATCATATTTTTAAATGTGTTAAATCATTTTCTGAAAATAATTGTTTTTTTTTAAATGAACAATACTTTATTGAGTTATTTAATTTAGATGAAAATTTTTTTAAACAAGAATTTAATTGGGATGATGATTTATATATAATTAATATGATAGTTTTTCAAGAATATATTTACTTAAATATGAAAAATATAAAAATGAGAATTCCTAAATTTTTTCTTCAACATTTTTATTTTTTTGAAGAAAAATATCCTTTATTATTTAATAGAAATATTTCTAAATGTATGACAGATAATCTTAATATGGAAATAGAAACTAATGATATTAATTTAAATGTTGAAAAAATTAAATGTTTAACAATAAAAGAAATTGATTCAATTCTGTCAAATATTATTTATAATGAAAATGAAGAAAAATATATAATGTACAAAAAAAATATAGGATTGATTTATAGAATTATTACTAAAAGAATAATTGATAACAATATAATCATTACAGAAGAAATTATAAAAATAATAAAAAAGATAATTTATTTAATTGAATTTCAAAGTTATTTAGAAAATGAAGATAATAGTACAAAAACAATAAGAATTATTAATGAAAAAATTTTAGATAAATTAAATGAAAAAAGTATAATTATTGATGAAAAAGAAATAAATAATTTATTATTAAAGTCAGAAATTGATAATAGAACATTTATAAATTTACAATTATTACATCCTGAAAAAGAACAACTTTATCCTGATCTAAATAGAAAATATAAAATATATCCTTTCACTTTTCCAATACAAATTAAAATTATGAATTTACAAAATATTAAAACAAATGCTAAAATTTATTTAATGAAACATTTAAAATTAACTTTAATTATATGTGATAAAAATAATCCTTATCCTATTGATATTTCATTTCTTCCTTCAAATGGTTCAATTTTTTCTCAAATTGAAACTAGAATATCAATGAAAAAAAAACAAAATATTTTTATTGATAATAATAATTATTATCAAAAGAAAACAGAAGAGTGTCTATTAATAATTCAAATTTTAACATCATCTAATTCCTTAATAAAAATAAGAAAAATACCTTTTTTTATAATAAACTAAAATCATTAAAAAAAAATAAATTATTTTTTTATTAAATTTAAATATTTAAATAAAAAATATATAAATTTTCCAAATTTTCATAAATCATACTTTAGAATAGAAACAGGATTTCCATCTTTAATGAAATAATTTTTAATTATCACTTACAATAATATTGTTGTTATCTAATCTTTTAAAATAAGACTCCGATGTATATAATTTGCATTTTCATTTTTTGCTCAAATTAAATAATCATTGAAATTCCAAAATTTAGTTGTTTCTAGTGCTGAAAAAACAAGTCTTTAATAATAAAATTCAATGAATTGTTTCTTCATGATCAAATTTTTTAAATAATTCATATTTATTATTTATATATCCAAAATTCTAATTATTTTATCATATTTTACTTGTTTGTTTTTTCAAAAATAATATTTATTTCACCAATTTGATTCAAAGAGATAATTTTATGATAAAAATTGCTTTATACAAATTTCACATATATTAACTTTGCAATCAGTGCAACAAGCATGAATAATATTTGAATGATTTTCACATTTAAAATCAAAATTCTGATTTTTTCCCCTGATTTTTTTTTTGAATAAATATTCTTCTCAAGAAATTCTTTTATTAACATTCAATTTGTTTAATAATTTAATTTTCAATTTTTCCTTTAAAAAGTAATCTTTAAATCGCATAAAATAAATGATAATTCCTAAACTTCAAATACATATTTTTCAGAAATAAATTCTCCTTTTAAAACTTCTAAAGAAATTGTTAAAGAAACTCCAGTAACCAAAAATAATAATTTCATTATTCATTAATTTAATTCAAAATCAGATAATTTAACTGAAAATTTATCAATTCTATTTGATGATAATAATAATATATTGAAGGCTAAATATCTCTATGAATAATATTGTTTTCTTTTTGAACTATTATTCAATTGGATTTAAAACTTCTCTTACTTCATATATTGAAAGTATAATAAAATTATGTAGTTTCTTTTAATTCTATAAATCTTATTGTATTTTCTGAATATATTTTTAAATGATTTCTGCTTGTGAAAATATATTATTTATATTTAGATTTATTAATTTCTTTTATAGTTTCATAATTTCTCTCTTTTAAATGCTTATATATTTTCCCTTATCATGCTATTCCAAGAATTTTAACTTGAGAATATTTTTCCCAAATTAAATTTTATATTAAATTAAAAATAAAAAAAAAATAATTAAATTTCAAAAAAAGATTTATTTTTTATTAAAGGCATCAAATGGAAAATAGAACAGCAAAAGTAGGAATAACAGGAAAATACGGTACTCGTTATGGTCAAAAATTAAGAAAGCAAGTGAAAGCAATAGAAATATTACAAAGAATGAAATCAATATGTCCATTTTGTGGTAAAACATCTATAAGAAGAGAAGCAGTAGGTATTTGGAAATGCAGAGCTTGTAGAAGAAGTATTGCAGGAGGTGCTTTTGAATTTATTACTACTGCTGCTACTACTGCTAAAACTACTATTAATAGATTAAAAAAAAATTTAGAATTAACTAAAATGAAAGAAGATTTTGAAAGTGATGAAGAAGATATTAAAGAAGAAAAAAAAGAAAAAAAAATCAGTAAAAAAGATAATAGAAAAGATAAAGGAAAAGATAAAAAAGATAATAAAAAAGATAATAAAAAAGGAAATAAAAAAAAATAATTTAATTATTAAACATCGATTTTAAAATATTAAATGGATTTTAATTTTTTTATTTTTTATTTTTATTTTTTTATTAAACATTTTATTTATGGAATTTTGGACTTTAGTTAGTAATGTTATTGATGTTTTATTTGTTATTTTACCGAATGTAGGATATGTTCATCAATATTTTAAAATTAAAAATATGAAAGATACAAAAGGATTTTCTAAATTTATTTCCTTTGTTTTAATTATATCATATAATATAAGATTTTTCTTTTATATAGGAGAAAGATTTGAAAAATCAATTTTATTTCAATCAATATTGTGTTTTTGTATGCAATTAATTTTATTAAGATTATGTGTTCAATATGATAAAAATTTAAATAAAAAGAATATAGAAAACTATTTTCTTCCAAGTCAATTTTGGAATTGGCCTTATTTTATAGATTATATATATTTTATTTCATTTTTTACAATGAGTTTAAATCTAATATCAAATATTTTTACATATAATAATAAAACATATATTTTTATAATTGGTTTATTAACCTCAATTATTGAAGCAATGTTAGATATACCTCAAATTATTGAGTTATATAAAACTAAAACTCCTAAAGGAATTTCATATCTTTTAGTTGGAACTTGGTTTGCTGGTGATTCTTTTAAATTATCATATTATATTTATAAAAAAATCTATACAAACAAAGTACCTGTTCAATTAATTGGATGTGCTTCTTTTCAACTTACTTCTGATATTGTTGTTATTCTTCAATTAATTTATTATAATAAGAAAGTGAATATTAATAATGAAATAATGGTTCAATCAATTTAATATTCTAACTTAAATTAAATATTAAAATTACTTTTAAGATTTTTTTTAAAATTTACAATTTAAAAAAATTAATAATGTATTTACATATTTATATATTTCAAGTTACATAATTTTAACTAATAAAAATAAACAAATAATTAATATTAATAAAAAATTACCCATGATTTTATCAAAGAATAATTTTAACATATAATAAATATAATAGAATTAATATTAAAGATTATCTTAATCTTACAAATTAATTTATAATAAGAAAATTATTTGAGAATTTCCCATAATTCTGCTATTATATCAAATAATATTAAAAAATATTACACGTTTTACAATTAACATCAGCTTTATCATTAAAATTATTTCTATAAAAATTTTGATTGTTATAATTGTTAATTTCTATATCTTTATAAATTTCTTTTTCTTCTTTTGAATAGACAATATTAATTTTTTCTACTAATTTTTTTTTTGAAATTTCATCAATGAAAGTTACTTTATGGAATTTTCCTCCTTTCTTAATTAAATTTCCATATACATCATATCTAATATTTCTATTTTTTGGAGAAGAATCTGAATAATCTGAATTATTTGTTTTTTTATCTGAAGGAGATTTAAAGAAGTTATCTCTATATTTAAATTCAGAAACTTTAGATATTAATAAAGTTGAATCATTTTTATCTTTTGTTAATGAAGCCATTTATTGTTTATTCCTTAATTTTATACTTAAATAGATTAATTTTTTAATAAATTTTTTTATTTAAATAATCTAATCAGAAAAAAAATAATATTCTTAATGAAAAAATTTTTATAATTAATTAAATACATTGAAATAATAAACATTTTATTTATAATTATAATATTCCTATTAAAAATTATATTAAATTTTTTTTATCAAAATTAACTTCCAAAACAGTACCTTTTATTTTTTTCTTTGGTAATTCTTTTTTTAGTTCTGGTATAGGTAATCTATTAGCACCTTGTATTGAATTTGTTCTTTTTTTATTTCTAATAGGAGAAAATAATTTCCTTTTTAAATTCTCATTTCTTTTCTTTCTTTTGCTTTTAAAATTTACTTCTAGTTTAATTTTTCTATATAATATTTTATTTGAATTTGATCTTTTTATATTTGAATGCTTTGATAAAATAGATAAATCTAAATTTCTATTTTTTTTATTTGTTAATAAAAATCTTCCTGATTTTTCTAATTGTCTTTTTGAAATTAATAATGATTTATTAATATTGAAGTTTCTAATTTTTTCTAATTTATTCTTTTGAATTTTTCCTAAATTATTATTTTCATTATTCACAGATATAATATTTAAAATAGGAATTTTATTTATTTTTTTCATTTTTTTTTCATTTTCAATATCTTTATCTTTGTTTAAATAATTAATATTTTGAATTTCTGTTAATAATTTACAAATTTTCTCTTGATAAATAAAAGTTTTTTCCAATTGTTTTTGAATGATTTCTTGATTTTTTTGAATTAATTCAAAATCTTCTTCAACATAATTAATTTTATTTAAATCTTTAGTAATATCCATAATATTATCAAATAATTTAGTTTCCATATTTTTAATTAAATCTGTAATTGGTAAAGAATAAACCCTTGAAACTAATAATTCATTTTTAAAAACTTTAGTTTCTGCTTTTATCTTCATTAATAAAATCACTTTTTCTTTAAAATTTTTCCTTTGATTACAATGTAAATTTTCAAATTCTTTTGCATTTTTAGCTATCATTAATATAGTTTTAATAACATTAGCAGCTTTATTTCTAATATTTTCAGGATTAAATATTTTTTTTAATTTTAAATATGCTTCTTTTTCATTTGAAGTAAATTCTAATTTTTCACTTAATTTAGCAATAGCTAAACCAATGCAAAGAATTCCTAATATAGAAGTTATAAAAATAAAAAGTCTTCCGAAAATTGTTCTTGGATATTCATCTCCAAAAGCAACATTAGTTACAGAAATAATAACTAACCAAAAATTATTTATATAATTTTGTAAATCATTGGTTCCTCTTTTTCCTTCTAAATAATTTGTTTTATGTGAAGCAAAATGTTCAAAATCTCTTACTAAAGCAGATAATAATAAACAAGATAATATAAAAAAGAATATAACAAATTTTAATATTTTTTCATTCATTTCCGATTTTATTGCAAATTTAATTCCTCCAATTACTTTATATGATTCACATATTGTTCTACTTATTTTTGAATTATATTTACTATATATAATTAACATTCTAAATATATTATAACCTTTTAAAATATTAAATGGTAAAAATATACAATTATAACTTATCGCATAAATATATTTTATTGAAATTCCATATATTAATAAATTTAAACATGGAGGATAAAATATAATTGAAATTATACATTCAAACAATAAAGGATATATTAATTTTGATGATAATAATCCATCATATTCACTTAATCTTTTATCTAATTTTTCACAAATTAACTGATATTGATATTTAACTAATAAAATAAAACAACAAGTTATTGATATACATCCATTAAAAATTCTTATTATATTTTCTAAATTAGATATTTTTCTATCTTTTAATCTTTTTAAGACTTCTAAATTTGGAATGAATAATCCCTTTTCTTTTAATTTTTTATCTAAAAATTTTCTTGATTTTGAAATATAAATTTCATTATCAATAATAGCAAAAACAATAGAAGCAAATGAAAAAAATCCTAAAAAAGTTTCATAAACTTTTATCTTAAATATATTTTTTCCATAAGGAGTAGAAGTATCATTTAGTTGTTTTAAAGAATTAATAAATGCTAAAGGATTTTGTTCAACGATAGGTAAAATTGAAGCTTTTCTTTTTCTTTTACTTATTACAGTACTTGTAAAAGAATTTTTTCTTTGAGATAAATCATTTTTATTAATTTTATCATTATTATCATTATCATCAAAAACAATATTTTGTTCTAACTTTTTGGGTTCTAGTGAAAGATGAATATTTAAATTTTTATTTGTATCTTTTTTATAATTATTTGTTTTTTGGAATGAATGTTTTGATGGAATTCTATCTATTAAAGTCTTTATAATTTTTGGGGAAATTTTATCATCAGAAAATAATTCTGGATGAATTAATTTTCCTTGAGATGTATTTTCATTATTTATTGATAAATTATGAATATTTCCTCTCATTTACCAATTATTTAAATTTTCTAAATAATTGAATTAAAAAAGCTTTTTATTTAATGAAATATTTCTTAAATAAAAAATTATAAATATAAAAAACTAATACTTTTAATTTTAATATATATATTTTATTAATTATTGATTTTTTTTTTCTTTATTATTATTATCATTAAAATTATTATTATTATTATTAAAACTATTATTTGCAAAAGAAAAAGATATTGATTTATCTTCTTCTAAAACTGGTGTTAAATTAATCTCTTCATTTTTTGGTTTTTTTCTTTTAAGCACTTGATTTTTCATCATATTAAAATTACTTATTGGAAAATTTTGATTGTTATTATAATATATATTACTAATTTCTCTTTGTAATTCACAATTTTTGTCTAATAATTCATTATTATATTTTTTTAATTCATTTCTTTCTTTATTAAAACTTAATTTTAAATCCTCTATTTGTTTAATTAAAAATTCTTGATTATTATTTAATTTTTCAATTTCTTTATTTTTATTTTCAATTGTTTCTTCAAATATTTTTTGTAATTCTTTCATCTCATTTACAAAAATTTTTTTATATTTTATTGAAATATTTTTATTTTGATTTTCCAATTCATTTTCTAATTCAACAATTCTTTTTTTTAATCTCAAATTTTCATTATAATATTCTAATATTTGATTTTTAAATTTATTATTTTCTAATTTTACAATTTCATCCTTTGGAACACCAACAATTCCATTTTCAATTTTATTTGAAATATTATCATATATTTTTGAATAAGAAGATACTTTTTGTCTTATATTTGAAATATTATTTCTTATATTTTCTAATTTTTCTTTTGTTTCTTCGTCTGTTGAAAAAATATTATTTAAATTTTTTATATTTAAATCTTTTTGATTATTTTCTTTATAATCTGATGCAAATTGAGAAAAATTTAAAGTTTTCTTTATTGGCTTCATTTCATTATCATTTTCAGATTTTGTTGAAGGAGTTTGAGGAATATATTCTACTTTTTTTTTATTATTCATATTTTTTTTCTTAAAATTATTTCATAATTTAAAAAATAAATTTTATTTTTCTTTATAAAAGCACTTTAATATATATACTTTCTTAAAGAAAAATAACTAAATAATAAAATAATTTAAATTAAAAAGTTTAAATAATTATTTATTTATTTATTAATATAACAGAAAAAATTTTTTTATTTCCAAATTTTAACTGTGCCATCCCAAGAAGATGAAATCAATAAATTAGAATATTTTTCTAAACCATCGTCAATATCATATTTTAAAGCCATTGGAATAATATCAGAAATAACATTTCTATGTGAAGAATCAGAAATTCTTGTACAATAATTTAAAGTTACATTAAGATCTTCTTTAAATTCATTTTGAATTGAAGTATGACATGTAATTCCATTAAAAAGTTGATATTCACTAAATCCGATTGCTGATTTTTTATAATCATATATATTAAATATTTCATTTGATTGTAAAATAATATTTTCACCAAAAATACTTTTTGTAAAAAAACAATTTGACATATTTTCAGGTGCATTTATTAAATATGAGAAATTTTCTTGATTTTCTTCTTTGTTTAAATTATTTTCATTTATTATTGACCAATATCTTATTGTCATATCATTTCCTGCTGAAATTATATAAGGATAATTTTCTGAATTTAAATTCATTGGTGAAAATACTGTTTGAACTGTTGATGGGTTTTGATATATATTTGTTATATTCTTTATTCTTTCTTCTATACCCGAATAATCATTTTTTATTTTTGAAAAAATTAATCCTTTATTTTTTGTGTATGTTTTATTATCTAAATATTTTAATTTATTATACGAATACATTATATTAAATAATTTTTTTTCATTTGAATTATAATATTCTTTTTCAATTTCTGGAATTTCAACAATAATAGAATCTAAACCACTAGAATAAGTTTTATTAACTTTAAATAATATTTCACAATTAAAATCTTCTTTATTCCACAAAGAAATTTCATGATCATCAGAGCCAGTCCAAATCATTAAATAATTTCTCATATTAGGATATTTATTAGGAAAACCAAATCCATGTCTAGAATTATAATTAGAAATCCCAATAATAGGTTTATTATTTGAATATTTATAATAATTTGATATTGTATTTATTCTTGTATCATAATTTAAAATAAATCCATTTAAAGTTCCTAAATATAATCCAAAATTAGATGATTTATACATACAACTTATAATTCCATTTTCTATTGGTATATATGTACTTAATGCTATTTTATTCATTCTTTTATCTTTTATATTTAAATATCCGTTTTCTTGTGAAAAAAATATTTTTTGACTTTCTTGAACATCTTCTCCAAATCCAATACTACATGTTATATTATTTTTATTATCTGATGTGTTCTCTTTATTTTCATATAATTTTATTAAAAAATCACTTGTTGATTTTAAATGTGGATTTAATTCATATAAATTTTCACCAGAAGCAAAAATAAAACTCATATTATCAATAATTCTAATAGTTTTATTATATAAAATTTTTAAATTTTCTTCATTTTTTTCATTGAATGAAAAATTTTTATTTAAAATTATTTCCCCATAATCATTATTAATATTCCATAAAAAAAAACCAGCTTCATTATCAATAGAAGCAAATTGATTATTATCAATAGAAATTAATTTTTCAACTGGTTTTCTTTTATGATTATATAAAGTACTTATTAATTGACCTTGTGGTCTCCATTTTTCAAATTTATTACTTTTATAATTATTTCTTATTGTTCTTAAATATTTAATTTCATTTTTATAATCATTTGAATCTTTTTCTTCATTTAAAAAATCATTTAAAGTTACTAATTTTAAATTAACATTGAGAGTTTTGAAAAGATAATTTATTTTAAAATTTTCACTTGTTGTAATTGAATTATTATCAAATTTAAAAGTAACATCTTCATTATTTTTTATTTTTGGAATTGTACAAGTTGAACTTAAATCACCTAACCACATAATTTTACATATGAAAGTAATTAAATTTTCCCCTCCTTCTTCATTATTATTTTTACAATATTTTTTATATTCTTTTGGAATAACTTCATTAAAATTTCTTTCTTTTGATATATTAATAGTTATTAATTTTTTATGAAAATCTACATTAAATTTATAAAATACATTCTCATTATCAAAAGAATTTTCTTTTATATTTGTTATTATTTCCATTAATAAAGTTTTTGCATCTAAATCATTTTGAATTATTTTCTTTTCTTCAAAAGAATAATTTCTTAATTCAAAATCATAAATTATTCTTGATAATCTTTCTTTAGAATAATCTTCAATAATATTTTCATTTAAATTAAAACTAAGACAATATAAATAATTTTTCATACTATCAAATAAATAAGAATATATTTCATAATTATTTAATTTCATTAATAATTCTTTAGTAAATTCAATAATAATGTTTCTAACTTTTAAATTAGGATGAACTAAAAAAGGAAATAATTTAATATAAAAATCAACAGAAGTTTCTTTTGGTAAATAATCCATTTTAAATAAATTTAAAATAGAATTAATTAATTCATATAATTTTAATTCATTTGAATTATTAACAATTAACATTTCCATACAAGTTAATAAATAAATTAAAGAATCTTCACCTAAAGTTATAATCATTTTAGGAATATATTTTAATATTTCTCTTTGAATTACCCATTGAGTTTTATTTATATTATTTATTATAAATTTTATAAAATCATTTGATTTTTCTTTTCCATAAAAAATTAATAATGTTGGTAATTGTCTGATTAATGATATTATAACATCTATTTCTTCATTATTACTTATTAAATCTGAAATATAATCAAATAATTGTTCTTTAAATTCTTTTAATGTAATATCATAATCTTTAAATATTTTTTCTTTTGCTTCATATTTTGTTTTTTTTGTTTCGGGAATTGTTGATTCTTCTTTATTTGAATTTGTTTTGGATATTTTTTCATTATAATTCTTTATTTTTGCTCTTAATGAAATATTTAAAAATTTTTTTTCTAAATCTATTAATTTATCTATTGAATTTATAAAAGCAATAATTAACATATTATTTTTTGATTTTAATAACTTACGAAAAGCAAGAAAAATATAAGAATCGAAATATTTATGAGAAAAAATAGGAAGATTTAATTCATTATAATTTATACTATAAAATAAATCAAATAAATAATCAATTGTTGTTAATATATTTAAAGTATTTGATCTATTTAAATTTTCTATAAAATAAGGTATTATAATATCTAATTTATCATAATCTGAATACTTTTCACCAAATAACTTTAACATTTCAATTGCTACTAAATTTGAACTATCATATTTTACAGAATCTAAATTTTGTAATAAATATGTTACAAATATTCTAATTGTTTCTTTATTGTCATTTTTGTCAAAAATTAATGGGTCTAATTTTGCTTCATTTTTTAATTTATTTAAGTTGTCTAAATCTATTATTAAATCAAATATTATTTCTTCTTCTTCTTTGTTTTCATTATTATCAATTATAATTTCTGTTTTTTCTTCTTTTTCATTTTTTATATCTTCTTTTTTTATTTCTTCTATTTTTTCATTTTCATCAATTTTTATTTCTGTTTTTTCTTCTTTTTCATTTTTTATATCTTCTTTTTTATCATTATCATTTTTAATTTCTTCTTTTATATCATTATCATTTTTAATTTCTTCTTTTTTATCATTATCATTTGTAATTTCTTCTTTTTTATCATTATCAATTTTAATTTCTTCTTTTTTATCATTATCAATTTTAGTTTCTTCTTTTTTATCATTATCATTTGTAATTTCTTCTTTTTTATCATTATCAATTTTAGTTTCTTTTTTTTTATCATTATCAATTTTATCAGTTTGAATAATATCTTCATTATTATTAATATCATTTTTATTTAATTTCTTTTTTTCTTCTTCAATTTTTTTTCTTCTTTCCTCTTTTAACTTTTGTAACTTATTATCAATATTTTCTCTATTAGGATCTTTTTTTTTTTTTATTTCCTCCATTTTTTTACTATATTCAATTTCTTGCTTATAAATTTTTTCTTTTTCCCTAATTTGAATTTTCAAAATTTCAACTTCTTTATTTTTTTCAATATCTCCTTTAATATCTTGAAAAAAATTTCCTAAAATTAATTTATTAATAATAGTAAAATTTAATTTTTGATATAATAAAGGAACTTTTTCATTTAAACCAAAAATCATTTTCCAAATTTGTTTCCAATGTTTATAAAATAAACCAATTAAAATATCAGATTTCCAATATTCAGTACTAATAATTAAATTATTCATATGAATTAACATTTCTGTCATAGTAATTGGACAAATATCATTAATCATTATTTGTAATACTTCTCTAATATTAATTCTTTCTTTTGGATTTACTAAAGTCATTTTTTGAATTAAATTCCTTATTTTTAAATCTTGGATTCTATTTAAAATTTGTTCCATTATTTCATTATTTTTCTTATAAGAAACAATTTTAGTAAAATCTAATAAATTTTCATCTAATAATAATTCAGCAAAAATGATTCCAGCACTAAAAACATCCATTTCTGGTTTTAATTCATATTCATTTATAGATTTAAATTCGTTTATATCTACAATTCTTTCAGGAGAAAGATAACAACTTTTAAAATTATTATCAAAAGAATTTTCAAAATAACAAGTATAACTTCCAATATCATTTAATTTAATATATGCTGGTTTAAATGGTGAAATATCTGTAATAAAAACAGAATGGTTTGAAGTTAATAATATATTTTCTATTTTTAAATCACCATGATAAATATTTGATAAATGTAATTGATATATCCCATAAAAAAATTGAAATATTATCCAAATTTTTTCTATTTTTGTTAAATATGGTAAAGTATAAATTCTTTCTCTTAAATCAATAAAAAAATTCTGACGAATTATTATTCCTGCTCTAATATTATCTTCTAATTGTAATATTGGTGAAATGTTATAAAATTTATTATAACTTTTTTGGTTTATTATTTTTTTATCTATTTTTTCTTTTATTTCTTTCATTTTTTCTTTCATTTTATTATAAATTGATATGTCGTAATCTGATTTTGGAAAAATTTTTAGTATTAATGTTGAGTTATCTATTGTATTGTTTACTAAGACTGATTTATATAATAAACCATTGTTTATTATTTTTATTTTTCTAAAGTGAGGATAATGATATAGTAAAAAGTAATCTACATCTATTGTTGCTTTTGAACTTGATAATTTTTGACCCATTGTTTTTTCTTTTTTGGTTGAATTAATATATTTTAAAAAAGAAAAAATTATTTTTTTATTTAATTTATTTTAATTTAAATCAATTTTAATCAATTTTTTTATAATAAAAAATATATTAAAATAGTTAAAATAATAATGACAGATGCACCAAAACCAACAATAGATTTAAAACCATTTAACTTACCTTTTGAAATAAAAGAAAGGAAATTTAATCTTAATTTATCATATAATTCAAATATAATTATATTTATAATTGAAGAATTAAATACAATTCCTCCTTTAATTTTTGAAAAATCATATACAAAAGAAGATCTTGAAAAAATTTCTCAAATTTTTAAATTATTTGAAGATATAAAGGAAGCATTTGAAAAAATTTCAGAAATATTAAAAAGTAAAACTTTTGAAAGTGAAATTAATGAGCAGGAAATTAAAATTAAATATAAAAATGTTTTTGCAGAATTTTCATTTATTATTCCTATTAAAGAAAATCAAGATTTAAATCAATTAATTAGAAATTTATATTCCATTATCAAAGATTTAAAAAAAGAAAATGAGTCTAATAATGAAAGAATAAAAAATTTAGAAGAAGAATTAAAAGAAATAAAAAATAAATTACTTCCTTTAAAAGAAGAAAAAGATATAGAAGAAAAAGAAAAAGAAGAAAATTTTTTTTATCAATCTACAATATTAATGTCAAGAGAAGAGAAAGAATTAATATCAAATTGGATAAAACAAAACACTCAAAAAAAATTTAAATTATTATATCGTGCTTCAAAAGATGGTGATTCAATAAAAACATTTCATGAAAAATGTGATAATAAAGGACCAACAGTAATGATAATAAAAACAAATACTGGATTTCGATTTGGAGGATACAATCCATTATTTTGGGACCAATCAGGTAGTTATAAAAGTGATAAATTAACTTTTTTATTTTCTTTAGATAAAAAAAAAAAATATACATTAATATCTGGAAATGAATCTAATTCAGTTTATGGAAATAGTGATAGAGCTGCTTTTGGAGGTGGACATGATATTTGTATTTGTGACCAATGTACTAAAAATAATAAGAGTTACATAAATACTCCTTCGTCTTTTAATACAAATGAAAAAAGTGAATTATCAGGAGGACAATATAATATTACTGTTAGTGATTATGAAGTATATTCTGTAGAATTTTGAAATATTAAATTATTTTTATATTTTTATTTAATTTATATAAATATATTAATTATTCTTTTTGAAAAAAAAGTTTTAAACAAAGTAAAAAAATACAAAAAACCTTATTAAAAAAAATGGAAATAATAACTCATGATTATAACATTAGGTGATACAAAAGTAGGAAAAACATCAATAATAATGCGTTTCACATTAGATGAATATAATCAAATACATTTAACACAATAAGAATGGATACAAAAAAGAAAATAATAGAAATAGACTCAAAAAAATAAATTTAAAAATATGAGATTCAGCAAGGCAAAAAAGATTTAGTTCAATCTATAGATATTATTATAATAAAGTAGATGGAGTTATTTTTATATATGATATAACTAATAAAAATTCTTTTTCAATTATTGATAGTTGGATTAATGAATTTAATGAAAAATGGAAATGGTAATATTTTTTATATTTTAGTTGGGAATAAAACTGATTTAGAAGAGCAACGAGTTATACAAAAAGAAGAAGCGAATAAATTTGCAGAAGAACATAATTTACCATATATTGAAACTTCAGCAAAAGAAGGATTTAATATTGAAGAATTATTTGATAAATCATTGGATAAATATTTAATTGGAATAAATTTCAAAAATGAAGATAAAAATATAAAATTAGATGAAATTCAAAGTAGTCAAGGAGGATGTTGCTCATAATTAATAAATATATGTAATATCACAATAAATATATTTTATATTTAAATATTATTCAAGTAATTTATTTTTATTTTTTATTTTTGAATTATTTAATAATATAATTTTATTCCATCTATATTATATATCAT
>JAEEGK010007257.1_pt1 | contig 26424 bp, 28 predicted proteins | sample 8958771 | NCBI WGS metagenome assembly JAEEGK01 (sample SAMN16246547, study PRJNA631951) | gut metagenome | biome: gut microbiome; feature: rumen; material: SC-attached | host: Bos | place: Iran: Karaj | collected 2018-10 | reverse complement strand
GTTTCATGCTGAAAATAAGCCGCATGTGGTTGACCAGGCCGGGCTGTTTTCTAAAGAAGAGCAAGCCGAACTTGCAAGGCGCGCCGACGAAATTTCAGCAGCTTATGGCACAGACTGCCTGATTCTTACGACAGACAAGACCATAAGAGGCGGCACTCTTGACGCTTATATAAGAGACTTTGTCAAATATAACGGCTACGGCGTAGGCGAAAACTACGATGCGTTCGTTTTCTGCATAATGAATAACGGAAGATATATAAGCTGGTACAGACTTTACGCAACGCTTTCTGAAGATGAGCGCGGCTGCTATACACAAAAGAATTTTGATCACATCCTTGAGCACGCCAGCGTTGACAAGGAAATCGAATACTATTACGGTGCGGCCACAACTGTCTTGGACTATGCGGAAAAGATGTACCTAAAAGGCTGGGTGCTTCCCAAGATTAATTTCTTAATGCCGGTGATAGTCGGCATCATTTTGGGCTTAATCATTGCAAAGTCTAAAACAAGCATAAACAAGAGCGCGCTGAGCAACATCAGAACGGCAACAAGCGCAGACGACTATTACGTTGAAGGTAGCTTTCAACTTGGCATAAAAAAAGACAACTTCTTGACGACGAACAGAACAAGACGGAAAATCGAGCATGAGACAAGCTCAAGTTCATACAGCTCACACTCCAGCAGCAGGTCGTCTTATCATTCAAGCTATTCGTCTTCAACAGGTCGCTCTCACAGCAGCGGTGGCGGCCGAAAATTCTAGCTTTTGTCCCGTGTCATTGTCGGGCTTGACCCGACAATCTTTTGTCTGCATAGACTTTATACAGGGAAAGATTCCCGTGTCGAGCACGGGAATGACGGGTGCGCTTTGGGATTAATCTACGAAAAGAGTTTATCTGGCGCACCGCTACAATTTTTGCTTTGCGCAAAAATTGAAAGACTTTGTACAGAGCATTGTCATTGCCGGCGCCCCCTGTCATTGTCGGGCTTGACCCGACAATCTTTAGAACCAGCCTTCACTCAGATCTTTATATTCTGGATTCACTTTTTCTATAAGCTCATTCTTCCACTTTCTATTCCATTTCTTGAGGTTTTTCTCTCTTTGAATCGCGCTTTGTATGTCTGTTGTTTCTTCAAAATATACAAGTCTGTCTACATTATATTTCTCAGAAAAACCTTCTATGAGTTTGCTTTTATGTTCATAAATTCGTCGTTTCAAATCGTTCGTAACGCCAATGTATAATGTTGTGTTCGTGAAATTTGAAAGAATGTAGACATAATATTTGTCCATACTTTTATGGTAAATGCTGTAACAGCTTTTGACAAGGGAAAGATTCCCGTGTCAAGCACGGGAATGACAGAGCACCAAGTCGGGCAATGACATAACGTCAAGCATGGGAATGACACGCACTTGGGCGCAGCCCTCATCATTGACAGCGCCCCTTGTCATTGCCAGCCAACATTGTCATTGCCGGCTGGCGAAGTGCCATTGTCGGCACCCCATGTCATTGTCGGGCTTGACCCGACAATCTTGGCATTTGCTTGAGGCGCTTAAATTTGATATGATGCCGGCATCATGGAATTTCAAAACAGCAAGACACAGCTTAAGGGTGTGTTGATTCTTCTATTGACGGCTATAATCTGGGGCGCGTCTTTTGTTTCGCAGAGCGTCGGCGCAGAAACGGTTGAGCCGTTCACTTTTATGGCTATACGCACATTGATGGGCGCGACAGTTCTTGTGCCGTTCATTCTGCTCCGCGACAGAATTTCCGCAAAAAAAATGACCGAAGCGCAGCTTGAAGAGCGCAAAAAGACAGACAAAAAGACCATCGTTTACGGCGCAATCATAGGTGTTTTTCTCGCAATCGCGACGAACCTTCAGCAATATGCTTTCAATTATTCAACAGCCGGAAAAATTGCGTTCATTACGGCAATGTACATGTTCTTTGTGCCGATTGCCGGGCTTTTTTTGAAAAAGCGCATACCGCTGCTCACATGGCTCTGCATCGTGATGGGCTTTGTGGGCCTTTATTGTTTGTGCTTCAAAGGAGGCGACGATTTCAGCGTAAATATGGGCGACGTGCTCACATTGATTTGCGCTGTGTTCTTTACGTGCCAGATTCTGCTTATTGAGAAATTTTCGCCTGAATGCGACGGAATCAAGCTTTCTTGCGCAGAATTTTACACGGCGGGCCTAATTTCGCTTGTGCTCATGCTGATTTTCGACACGCCGCAATGGGCTGGCATAAAACATGCGGGGCTTGCGCTGCTCTATTCCGGCATTATGAGCTGCGGAATTGCGTACACGCTTCAAGTTGTGGGGCAAAAATACTGCGAGGCGACGATTGCGTCGCTTTTGATGTGCATGGAATCTGTGTTTGCAGCCCTTTCTGCGGCAATTCTGATTCACGAGCGCCTGACCGGCCGCGAAATCATGGGCTGCATCATCATGTTCACGGCCATCGTCGTGTCTCAGCTTGCAGGGCTAAAGAAAAAGCAATAGCACAGGAAGAGAATATTATCTTGACCGTCGAAAAAGATTTTACGGACCGTCGCAGAATATAATCCTGACCGTCGCAAATCATTCTGCTGAGCGCCGCAGAATATTATCCTGACCGTCGGAAAACATTCTGCGGACCGTCGCAGAATATTATTCAGACAAACGGAGTACATTTCTAGTTCAATCAACACTTTTATTTGAGAACCATGCTATCAGCTTGTGAGCTACGCCGAAATTGAGTATGCACAGCACAAGAGACAGGGCAATCGCCGCAACAGCTTGTGTCAAGCCGAAAGTTAGCGGCGAAAACCAGCACATCAGCACAAAAGCCTTGAGAATTATGCACACACTCACCGGCAGACAGATTATGCTTGTGATAAGGCTTGGAATGTATTTTCTTAGAACAATGCACGAAACGATATGCACAACAAAATGCGCCGCAACGCCAATAAACGTACCGAGCCACATAAACTTAAAGAAATGTGCATCAGTCCAGAACGCAAGGCCGCTTATCAGCATAAAAAAGACAAGCTCTTCGTAAACGCCGAGCGAAAAGCCTGCTGTGGTGTAGCTCCCGTATCGTTTTGCCAAAAACGATACTTTCTTTTGCAGTAATTCCTTGTTTTTTTCAAAGAACAACTTCATGCCCACAATCTCTTCCATATCGTGAAAAATGAAAATAACAACAAACAGCCAGATATATTCTTTCATGCTGATATTATAAAGCATTAAGGAGATTTTTGTACTTAAAAACTGCAACTTGAAACAATTTCGTTTTGATGATAATAAGGAAGGCGGCTGCTTTTTGTTCAGGCTTTGCTGCGTCATCATGTTCACGGCGATAGTTGTTTCACAGCTTGCCGGCTTGAAAAAGCCAGACAAAAGCTGAAAAGCGGAGTAAAGACAATGCTTTTTCAAGCGTAAATCACTCTGGGAGACCGCCGAATTGCTCAACTCGCTTATCGAGCTCCTGCTGCATGAACTTGTTGTATTTTTCCGTGAGAGGCTTCATAAGCGCTGCATATTCAGCCCAAGTCTTTTCAAAATCAGCGGGCCTGCCCAGAATCATCAGCGGAAGGTACTTCCGCTGAAGCGTTTCAAAGCCCATCATTGCATAATAAGCTTCAGCCTCGAATCCGCCCTTTTCAGGCGAAGGGCTGCACTGCCACATTGGATACCAGCCGGCATTTTTTGGCGGGTCTTTATCCATCAGCTCAGCATAAGAGTTGACGCCGTAAGCTTTCCAGACTTCAAGGTCAATATATTTCTGTGTCGCTGCATATTCCCATGGAAGGTCGTCTATAACACGTGTATATCCGCTGGGCATTTTTCCTTCAAGCTTCGGCGCTTCTGTTGCCCAGAATGTAGCGCGGTTTTGCAAAATCCATACAGGGTTGTTTTGCTGTAGCCGCTGTCTGTCTGTTCTATAAGGCCGGCCCTGCGCATCTCTCTGCCAGTCTTCACCTTCAAAGCCCCAGTAAAGAATCCGCTGATTTTCTTCTTCAAGCATTTTGTCCATAAACTGAAGAATCTTGATAGCCTTAGCCTTAGAGCACTTTACTGTTATGCCGTAGCCCCGCTGAAGATTCGGGAGCGGCTGGTCGCGGTAATGCGGCTTAATTGATTCATCAAATACAATCGGAAGCGGAACATAAGTCCTTTCATCTTTTCCAGCTGACCATAGCAGCTTTTCCGGGTAGAACATAAACTGCCAGCCTTGAATGAACATGCCGAGGACACGGCCTTGAGAAATCTTATCATAGTACTGGTCGCGGTTGTCCGTAAAAGAAGCAGGGTCTATCAAACCCTTGTTGAAATATTTGTTGGCAAGCTTGAACCAGCGTTTTGCATTGGCATCTGTAAAGTTATCTGTATAGATATATTTTCCATTAACCAAGTCAACGTGCCCGTTTCCGTCATTTGAATAACCTGCAAGAAAATTCGGCGGATTCCATAAATCGAATGCTTCCCAGTCGGCAGTGATAATATTGAATGGAATCGTCGGCATTCCGTCGATTGTGGGGTGCTTCTTATAATACGCCTCGATAAGGTTAAAATATTCATCGATTGTCTTAATTTTTGGGTAGCCGAATTCCTTGAGCACAGCTTTCTGAATCCACCAGGCAGTCTGGTTGTAGTATGTTTCAAAAAGTTCGCCGTCCAGCACACCACAGTATGGCAAAGAATAGATGTGCTCAACTTTGATAGAACCATCGGGATTCTTTTCTGAATCTTGGTCGATCATCTTCTTCCATACAGATTCATAATGCTTTTTAAGGTTCGGCGCATATTCTTCGATGAGCGGCTTGAGGTCGCGGAGACAGCCTGCATTCTGAAATTTGTCAGAATCAACTTCGACCAAGTCCGGAAGATTGCCAGAAGCGATGAGCAAACCAATTTTCTGGTCTTCGTCACCAACGAGAATATCCCAGGTGAATGATACACCGAATTTCGATTTAATCCATTTGTAAGTTTTGTTATTTGCAGACGGCTTCTCACCTTTCTGCATTGTAAAAACTGAAATGTTAAGATTTTTATTTGTGTCTGCTGATGCAACAGACAGAGGCAAAATAAAAAGCAAAATAAGAACTAAAAGGATGATTGACTTTTTCATTTTTGTTCTCTCCTTATGTACTTAAAAATTTATATAATTGTAACATTTGAATGTTATTTTGTAAAAGGTTAGATGTCAAGCTGTTTTTGTTTTTTTTAAGCTACCGGTTCAATTTTGAAAAAGGAACAAAGGCTTTTTGCGGGCTGTAATGTTCGCCGATGATTTTTTCCATGTAGATGAGATTGTACCAGCGGTCAAATTTATAACCGATGCGGCTGAAATTGCCTATTGTTTTATAACCGGCTGCTTTGTGAAAATACTCGCTGTTTTTTGAAAGATATGGATCATTCTCTACGGCTGGATCTGCGGCGCCGGCATAAAGGTTTGTAACATTCTGTGCGCTTAAATATTCTTCAAGCTTTCCGTAGAGCTTCCTTCCGATTCCAAGACGGTGAAAGTCTTTGTCTACATAAATCGAAGTTTCTGCTGCCCAGTCATAAGCAGTTCGCGGGCTGAATCTGCCGGCATAAACATAGCCGGTAATTTTTCCGTCTGTCTCTGCAACAAGATACGGATAATTTTCTAACGTAGTGCAAATGCGTCTTTCAAATTCTTTTAAAGACGGAATTTCGTATTCAAAAGAAACAGCCGTATTTTTTACGAAATAAGAGTAAATTTCAAGGAGCTCTGCCGCATCCTCTTTTTTAGCAATTCTGATTTTTACTTCCATTGTTTATAGCTTTTTCCTCTTTTGTGCTGCTTATGCCGGCGCGGTCAATTAAAAAGTTCTGCCGCTTTTGTATGCAGCTTTTTTGAAGCTTCTTTTATGTCGGCAGCTCCAAAAATTGCGCTTATCACAGAAATGCCTGCGATACCAGAACCTTTAAGTTCATCAACATTATTAATGCTTATACCGCCGATAGCTACAACCGGAATTTTTACTGCATCACAAATTTCTTTTAAGGCTTTGTGTGAAACCGATTCTGCATCATCTTTTGAACTTGTTGCAAAAACTGCGCCGACGCCAAGATAATCTGCGCCCTGTTTTTCTGCAAGAAGCGCTTCGCTTACCGTTGATGCAGAAACTCCAAGAATTTTTTTAGAGCCTATAAGTTTTCTTACATCAAGGGCGTTCATATCTTCCTGTCCGACATGAACTCCGTCTGCGTCAATTTTTTTTGCAAGCTCCACGTTGTCGTTAATCACAAACGGAACGCGGTACGCGCGGCACACTTTCTGAACTTTAAGTGCAAGTTCTAAAAATTCGTCTTCGTCTGCATTTTTTTCGCGGAGCTGAACAAAAGTTGCGCCGCCTTTTATTGCAAGTTCAACCTGCTGTTCAAGAGTCATGCCGTTAAGCCAATGTCTGTCGGTAACAGCATACAGCAAAAGTGATTTTTTTAATTCGTTTTTAGTCATTATTTCCATGGTCGTTTATTCGTGCCGAGGGTTTAATACCCCGCCCCTCTGGGGCGAAATAAAGGGTATTAAACCTGAGTGCAATTCCTTAGCAGAACGAACGATACCCCGCACGCTTTGCGTCGGGGTTCGTTCATTTTCTAAGCCGCATCAATTACAGCTGTCAAAGTCAGGGCTTTTTCATAGTGCGGGTACTTTTTCCGCTTGTGGTAAAAAAAGTCCCGCAGCCCATGTGGTTTGTATCTGCGCAGTTGATGCAGCCTTCCGGACAAGGCATTAATCAGCACTTCATCTAAGTTCTATTTTTGCCTCAGTCTGCAGGACATTGTCATTAATATTCATAAAACCGTCAATAATCTTATTGCGCAGTGTGATGTTCCCTTCGCCGTCTGCAAGCGATTTTACAGCGCGTTCTCCGCAGATTCCCATCGCGCAGATACAGGCGGCAGCCGCTTCAAGTTTGCGGTCAGTATTGGCTGCAACAAATGCGCCCATCAGGCCGGAAATCATGCAGCCTGTTCCGCAGACTTTTTCCATAAGTTCATGGCCGTTCTGGATTACGTAGCATTTTTCGCCGTCGCTGACTAAGTCAATCTTGCCTGTAACGGCAATAATGCTTCCGGTTGCCTTTGCAAAATTCTTAACAAGCGAAATATTTGCTGCAAGATTGTTTTCTGAAATGACATCGTTTTCGTTTACATCAACACCTTTCGTCTGATTTACCTCGTTATTATTCTCTGCTGATTTTTTGCAGACAGCCGAAGCGAGTGTCTTAATCTCAGACATGTTGCCTTTTATTACATCAAAGTGAACTTTTTTAATGAGGTTCAGACATGTCTTTGTCCGCAAATCTGTTGCGCCTGCTCCAACCGGATCAAGAACTGCAACGCGGCCGTTTGCGTTTGCAATTTTTCCTGCAAGAAACATCGATTTAATTGTGCGTTTGTTTAAAGTGCCGGCATTAATGTTTACAGCGCTGCTTATTGCAGACATCTGCTTAACATCAGCGGCTTCATCAGACATAACCGGACTTGCTCCGGCAGCTAAAAGAATATTCGCAACATCATTTACAGTTACATAATTTGTAATGTTGTGAACCAATGGATTTTGATTTCTAAGATTGGATAAAAATTTGTCAAACATTTTTTTCTCCCTACGCTGGCATTACCCTGAACAGGTTCTATGGGTCAAGGAAAACTTCCTACTCTCAGCCGGCATTGCGCCAGCTCCCCTTGGACACACATATTAGCGGAAAACATCTTTGAATACAAGCCTGCTTTTCTCGTTTTTGTTCACAATTACGGTGCTGCTCAATATTCAGTATATTGAAGTTTTCATTCATTTCATGTTACAATCTTTCAGTTTATTCTGTTGAGGATTATTTATGGACGACTTAAAAAAGAAGATAAAAGAAGTTATTATTTCTTCTCTTGAATTGGAAGATATTACCCCGGAAAACATTGTTGATTCTGAACCGCTTTTTGGTGCAGGGCTTGGGCTTGATTCAATTGATGCGCTTGAGCTTGGCGTTGCATTAAAGAAGAAATTCGGTGTAAAATTTTCTTCTGAAAGTGCAGACAATAAAAAGTATTTTTCATCTGTCAATGCACTTGCCGATTATATTTCCTCACAGCAGAGCAATAACTAAGGATTTGTGTTATGACAGAAAATGATGTTTTTGAAAAACTGAAAAGTGTTATGGTTTCGGAATTTGAAGTAGATGAATCAAAAATAACACTGGAAGCAACGCTTTTTGAAGATTTGAATTTTGATTCTATTGATGCTGTAGATCTCATTGTAAAAATGAAGGATTATATTCCTGAAGGCAAAGGTCCTATCGATCCGTCTGTATTTCAGTCTGTACGGACAATACAAGATGTTATAACGGTTCTTATGCCGTATTTGTCTTGATGAAACGGTACCTGAAAGTATTTCTGTATATTGGTGCAGCTGTTTATCCGCTGTTTGTTTTTCTCGGGCTGGTTGTGCTTAAACTGCCTGTCCGGGTTTTTTCGCTGTGCATTGTTTCAGTTGCGGCAGTCTATTTTTTGTATGCAACCGGTTCGCGCAGCTCTGAAAAAAAACGGAGTATACTAGATTACCGGCCGGTTGCAGCGTCTTTCCTGCTTATTTCGGCAGGGCTTGTCTGCTTTTTTACGCAGCAGACTGTTTTTCTAAAGCTGTATTCTGTGATTATAAACGGAATGCTGCTGCTTTTTTTTGGAAGTACGCTTTTTTTTGAGCCGACTGTTATTTTCAGGTTTGCAACACTTGCTGACAAGTCTATAAAGGGCTCTTCATTTGAGCCGCAGGTCCGCGCGTACTGCCGGAAAGTTACTGTTGTCTGGTGCTGCTTTTTTATTGCAAATGGTTCCGTTGCAGCATGGACTGCATTCTGTGCTTCTGACGCTGTTTGGTCGCTGTATAACGGCGGCATTTCATATTTGCTCATGGGCCTGTTGTTCAGCATTGAGTTTATAATCAGAAAAAGTGTGGATAAAAAAATGATTAAAGCATTTCCTATATCACAGTTTAAGCATGATTCACGAAAAGATTCATATATTGTCTGCTATGAAGACACCTGGAACAAAAAATCATATAAAACCTGGAAAGATTTCTTAACCGGCACTGCAAAAATGCGCCGTTTTATTGAATCGCATAATGCCGACGAATGGATTCTGCACTGTGAAGACTACTGGTTCTTTCTGATTACGTTCATCGCGCTGCTTCAGTGCAAAAAAGCAGTTTATCTTACACAGAATATTTCTGAATCTTTTATGCATGAAATTCTTACGGAAGGCAGACGCTTTCTTACAGATCAAAAAGATGTTCCTGCTGCATCAGATTTTATTCCGGATATAATCGAATCTGACAGCCAGCCTGCCGAAGATGAAATTCGAAGTGCACCGGTTTTTTCTGGTGAAGAAACTCGCATTTTTCTTTTTACTTCTGGCAGTACAGGAAAACCAAAAGCTGTTCCGCAGCGCATGAAAGAATTTGAAGAAGACAATGCATTTATCATTTCAAAGTGGGGCAAAGAATTTACCTCGCGCAAACTTATAACTACTGTAAGCCAGCATCATATATACGGCTTTTTGTTCGGAATATCTCTGCCGTTCACGCTTGGTGTGCCTTTCCGCCGCCGCCGCGTTGAGTTCCCTGAAGAATTTGAAAAACTGACAGATACAGAATATATACTTATTGCGACACCGGCTTTCTTAAAACGCACCGTTGAAGCAGAAGATTCTCTCAACATGAAAAATGTCTGGATTTTTACAAGCGGCGGCGCTGTCAGCCCTGAACTTGCTGTTCAGACAGAAAAGGTATTCGGCTTCTGTCCGCTTGAGGTTTACGGTTCTACAGAGACATCTGGAATTGCATACCGCCAGCAGAATAAAGACAATCTTATGTGGACGCCTTTTGACAATGCCAAAATCTGGCTTGGCGATGACGGCTGTATCCGCATTATTTCACCGTACATTAAAAACCCTGAAGGTTTTGCAACGGCTGACCTTGCGGAAATATTCCCTGACGGGCGGTTTCTGCTTAAAGGCCGTTCCGATTCAATTGTGAAAATCGAAGAAAAGCGCATTTCTATGACTGAAGTAGAAAACCGTCTGCTTGAAACAGGGCTTGTTGCTGATGTAAAGGTTATCGCGCTCAGCAATGATACGCGCCAGTATCTTGCAGCCGCAATTGTGCTCAATGCAAAGGGAAAGGAACAGTTTGCCGGTGTTGAAAAATTCCGCATAAACCGGTATTTTCATGACTTTTTGCTGAATTATTTTGAAAATGTGGTTATTCCCAAAAAATACCGCTTTCTTGACGCTCTGCCTGTTGATGTTCAGGGAAAAAAACACAAAGAAGAAATAGAACTGCTTTTCAAGGAAATGAAAAATGACTGAAAATCTGCACGATGTTACGAATGAACGTGTTATTTCATGTGAAGACGGAAAACTTGCCGTTGAATTCAAAATTCCTGCATCAAGCGATTTTTTTGACGGTCATTTTCCGTCTTACAAGCTGCTTCCGGCAGTCGGTCAGTTTGAGCTTGTGACAAGATTTTCTGAAAAGTACCTGCATACAAAGCGGTGCATACAGCGTATAAAGCGCATGAAATTTACTGCGATGATACGCCCTGAAACAGAACTTCTGCTTGAAGTGACGCTTCATCCTGAGAAAAATACAGCATCATTCGTTCTTTCCGATGCAAAAACCAAAGCATTGTATTCATCCGGCTCTTTTGAAGCGGCGGAGAAAACGGCATGAAATACGGCTTTATTGTCCCTGTATACAATCATGGCTCAGCTCTCAAAGGTGTTGTTGAAAAACTTACAGCATACAATCTGCCGGTGATTATTATTGATGACGGAAACGATGCTGAAAACAAAAAGCATATTGAAGCCATTGTAAAAAGTTATAATGATATACATCTTGTTGTTCATGACAAAAACCGCGGGAAAGGCGCTTCTATAAAAAGCGGAATACGCAAAGCCGCAGAAATTGGGCTTTCGCATGTTCTTCAGATTGATTCTGACGGTCAGCATGATACAGCCCGGATTGCATATTTCCTTGAACAGTCTGAAAAACACCCGGATTCTGTAATCTGCGGCTATCCTGAATATGACGAAAAAGCGCCTGCAAGCCGTGTGAACGGACGGAAATTTGCAAACGGCTGGATTCATATAGTTACGCTGTCGCGTGATATAAAAGACTCAATGATTGGTTTCCGTGTGTATCCAGTGGAGCCGGTCATGAATCTTCTTCAAAAGAAAAGAAAACTGCCGGACAGAATGGGCTTTGATATAGCAATACTGGTTCATCTTCATTGGAGCGGAATCCCGGTCAGATCTGAATCTGTAAAAGTTTTTTATCCTGCGGACGGAATTTCTAATTTTAACTATATACGCGACAATCTTGGAATTTCTGGAACATATACAATGCTGTTCTTCGGTATGCTGTTACGTCTGCCAAAACTGCTTATGAGGAAGATATGACAGACGAAAAGACAAAACACTGGGCAGACGAAGAAGAAGTTATAAAGACTAATCTGCCGCTGAAATTTACACTTAATCTTTTCAAAGTTTTTCCGTCAAGTATTGTGCGCCTGTGTGCATACCCTGTAAGTTTTTTTTACCTGCTTTTTTCAAGACGCGCGCGCACTGAAGCCCTGCTGTATCAGAATCATTTGCGCACCTGTTTTGGCAGTGACATTCCAAAAAAGATAAGCCCTTTTCATCAGATTCTTTCATTTGCATTCTGTGTTCTTGAAAAATTCGAAGGCTGGCTCGGTAAAGTTGAACTCAATTCTGTTGAATTTCAAAATGACGATATTGAAGCGCTGATTTCGCAGCTTGAAATGCACAAGGGTGCTGTTATTATATGTTCCCACCTTGGGAACAGCGAACTGCTTAGGAGCCTTTCAAGCTATAACAGAACACGTGTTTCGTGGAAAGTTCCGGTTATTTCGGTAATGGAAATAAAATCAACGGTACAGTTCAATACCACACTCAAAGAAATAAATCCGGATGCAGGCTTCAATGTAATTGACCCCTCGGAAATCGGGCCTGACACAATTATCCGACTTGCTGAATTTGCCGAAAAAGGCGGGCTTGTTGTTATTGCAGGTGACAGAACCTCTGCCCGCAACCGTACCAAGAACATAAAAAAGAACTTTTTGAGTGAAGAAGCCTGTTTTCCTTACGGAACGTTTCTTATTCCGTTTCTTTTGAAAATTCCTGTGTATTATATGTTCGGAATGCGCAAAAAAGATGTTGTGCGAAAACCGAAATATCAGGTGTTTGTTGAAAAATCTTCAGTTCAGCTTGATGTACCGCGGAGCAAAAGAGATGCCGCTATAGAAAGTCTTTGCGAAGAATTTGTTTCAAAACTTGAAAAATATTGCAAATTGTATCCTTATCAGTGGTATAATTTTTATAATTTCTGGTTAAAAATGGATGACGATAAATGAAAGGTGCTGTTTATACGGTAGAAACGCCGTTTACTGTGGAATTCTACGATGTTGATTCCATGCAGATTGTGTATCATGGAAATTATATCAAATACATGGAAGTCGGCAGATGTGCTCTGCTTAATGATATTGGATATGGCTATTCTGAAATGAAAGCTTCAGGCTATTTGTTTCCTGTTACATCTGTAAAGGTCAAGTATATTCATCCGCTGGTGTTCGGAGAAAAGGCTGTAATAAAAAGCGGTTTGACAGAATACGAAAATTGCCTGAAAATCGAATATGAAATATTCAACTCGGACGGCAAATTGACGACAAAAGGCGAAACAACGCAAATGGTAGTAAACATGAAAACAAATGAGTCTGAAATGGTGTGTCCGAAAATATTTATTGATCTTGTAGAGAAAAAGGTGAAAAATGCCAAATCTGTATAAAAAAATACTGCTTCCGCTTATTTGTATTTTTGTTGCTTCTCAGGCTTATGCTGTTACAATGGAAGATATTTGCACATTGCTTGCAGCTCATGAAAATACAGCCGGTGATTTTACGCAAATAAAGACAATGGCCGCTGCAAAACGCCAGCTTAAATCATACGGTACGTTTTTAATCTGTCATGAAGGCATTGTCTGGAACACGCAGAAACCCTTTGCTTCTGTTCTTGCTGTCAAAAAAGACGCGGTAATTCAGCAGAATGCTTCAGGCGCTAAAACTGTAATTGAAGCTTCAGGCAATCCAATGTTTTCAAGCATCGCCGAATCGCTTGCTTCTGTTTTTTCAAATGATACAACGGAACTTGAAAAGCATTTTTCTGTTTCTTTTTCAGAAGCAGAAAACGGCACATGGTTTTCTAAGCTCGTTCCAAAGGATTCAACGATTTCTTCTGTAATAGAATCAATCGATTTGTCCGGCTCGTATACTGCAGAAAATGCTTCTATCAGTTCAATGCAGGTAACTGAAGCTTCTTCAGGCGTTATTACGTACATCTTTGAAAATCAGCGGTATCCTAAGGAACTTTCGGCAGATGAAAAAGCTTATTTCTCTTTCAAATAAACCGTACTTTCCTGTCTGGTGCATTTTTCATGCAGCGGTGCTGCTTGTCTTTTTATGTGTGTTTCTTTTATTTCAGGGGAAAAAAGGCTTTGACGCTGATTTATTCAATATGATACCAAAATCGTTTGAAGATGCTTCCGTCCGCGCTGCAAACGATAAGCTTACAAAATCATCATCACAGAACGCTATAATCTTAGTTTCACATTCAGATTTTGATGCTGCAAAAAAAACTGCTGAAGAAGTATACCGCTGTTTAAGCTCCAGCGGAAATTTTGATGATGTTTCGCTTTATACGGACGGAAATAATGTCGCTGACATTACAGACTTTATGCACCGGTACCGCTGGAATCTGCTTGATGAAGAAACTTCTGAAAAGCTTTTGTCTGCCGGCACAGACGGCACAGGTGTTATAGAACAGTTCGCTTCCGAAGCTCTTGAGAGAGCATTCAGTCCGTTTTCTGTGTTTTCTGTTGATGCAATAGAAACAGATCCGTTTATGCTGTCTCAGCTTCATTTTGAGCGGTATGTCTCACTGCTTCAAAAATCAGGAATGGCACTTTCTGTAAAAGACGGTGTTCTTGCTTCATCACATGAGGGCAGATGGTACATAATGCTCCGCTGTCTGCTGAGCAAAAAAGGCGCTGCTCTTGCAAACAGCCGGAATGGTGTGGCTGAAATACACAGCGTCTGCTCGCAGCTTGAAAAAGACGGCGTACGCTTTGTTTTTTCGGGAACACCGTTTCACAGCTATGAAAGTTCTACACAGGCATCAAGAGAAATTACCATTATAACTACGGCGGCAATGCTTCTTGTTGTTCTTCTGCTGCTCTATATATTCCGCTCGCCAAAGCCGATACTTGCTTCAGTTTTTTCTATTGGAATTTCTGTCTGCACCGGTTTGTGCGCAACTCTTGCAGTTTTCAAGACAATGCATGTGATGACGCTTGTGTTCGGCACTTCTCTGATTGGTTCCTGCATAGACTACAGCCTTCATTTTTTTACGCATTGGGCTGCTAATTCCGGGGCAGCTTCCGGCGCAGATATCAGGAAACGCCTGATGAAGCCGCTGTCAATGGCAATTGTTTCTACAACGATATGTTTTGCCATGCTTCTGTTCGCGCCGTTTACGCTTATACGGCAGATTGCTGTGTTTTGTACTGTAGGACTTTTCAGTTCTTTTTTGACCACAGTTTGCCTGTTTCCTTCGTTTGCTTTGTCGGAAGGTCCGCGGCAGATTCCGCTTGTCCGCTTTTTTGAAAAGAAGAATCCGCAGAAGGCTCCGCTTTTAAAAAAGTGGAACACACAAAAAAAGGCTTCGCTGATAATTCTGCTGATGCTTTTTGTCTGTTCGGTGTGCTTCATTGCATGTTTCCGCAGCAATTTGAAAATTGAAAACAATCTTGCAAAATTATACAAGATGAAAGGCCGGCTGCTTGCCGATGAAATTGAGGCTGCTTCAGTTATTCAGTATAGTCCGGCAGGCTGGTTTATTATAAGCGGCAAGTCTGAAGAAGAACTTTTGCAGCATGAAGAAATTCTTTGCAATGCTCTTAGAAGCCAGGCTGGGTTTGACCGCCTGCTTGCGGCTTCTCAGTTTGTGCCGTCTGCCGCTACACAAAAAAAATCGCAGCAGGCATGCGCTTTATTGCTTAAGCATGCAGAAGAACAGTTTTTGATGCTCGGTTTTGATGAAGCTGAAACTCAAAGTCTTGTCTCAAGTTTGCAGAGCGATTTAGAAGCCGCTGCCGGAAAGTTTATTTCAATTGAAAACGGAACTGTTCCACCTTTTGTTTTGAGCGCATTTTCATCTGTGTGGATTGGCGAAAGTGACGGCACGTTTTATTCAGCTGTTATGCCGAATTCTACAAGTGACAAAGCTTTGTTTGAGAAAATAAGCGCGCAGTACGAATTTGTTCATTGGATTAATACAGTTTCTGATATAAGCAGCGATTTAGACAGACTGACCAGAATTATGATCTGGTTCTTTGCCGTTTCGTTTGTTCTTGTTTTTGTTATCCTTAAGTTTTTGTATCCGCTCCGTGACTCGCTTCAAATTATTTCAATACCGCTGCTGATTGTTCTTGTGACAGGCGCTGTTTTTTCGTGCTTTAACATCGCGTTTGAGTTTTTTTCGGTGACAGGCATTGTGCTTGTGTTCGGGCTGGGCTTAGACTACATTATTTATACGGTTTCAGGCAGCCGTTCAGATACTGAAGATAATGCTCTTGAGCGAACTGCTGTGTTCCTTTCATTTGTGACGACGGTGCTTTCTTTCGGTGTGCTTGCATTCAGTTCATTCCGTCCTGTGCATCAGATTGGACTGACCGTTTTTATCGGGCTTACAGTGGCATATCTTGCTTCGGTTTTATACGGGATTTTACGCGATGAAGCTTAAAATAGTTTTTGTTTTTTTAGCAGGCTTTCTCTTTTTCAGCTGTACATCTCTTAACCGGCAGAATTCTCCTAAGCAGGAAACCTCCGGTGAGGCAGATGTTTTAGGTCCGCAATATTTGGTGTACGTTACGAACCGCCATAAAGTGCCGCTGCTTTTGCCCTGCGACATGAACGGTTCTGTAGAAACATACCAAGTCATGGAAGGCTCGTACGGAAATCAGCATTTTTCTATGCTTTTATATTTTTTTTCAGACCAGAACGAAATGCAGCTTTCACTTTTGAACGATTTCGGCACTGATATGGGTTCGCTTTCTTATGACGGCAGAGAAGTCCGCTTTGAGTCTGCTATGTTTCCAAAAAACTTAAAAGCTGAATATATTGTCTGTGATATTCAGAATGCATATTATGATTCAGCGGCATTAGAGGCTAATTATAAGAATGCCGGTCTTATTTTTGAAACTGAGCGGATTTTGGATGAGAGCGGCGAACCTGTTGAAGTGCGGAAAATTTTTGAAGAGAAGAAACTGATTGAAGAAATTACGCTGAAAAACGGAAGAGAAGTTCAGTCAATTACTATCAGGAATTATCTCCGCGGATATGAATATAAGCTTACGAAGGTTGAGGAATAAAAATGAATCTGTACATATCAAAGCCTGGTGTCTTATGTGCAGCCGGTGCTTCAATTGAAACATTGTGGAAATCTGTAATAGAAGGAAACCAGAGCGGCATAGAAAAAACTGAAATTTCAACCGGCAAAGCTTTTTATGCAGCCAGAATCAAAGACGGACTTTCTGAGCCGTCTTCAGCCAGATACGATATGCGCATAATGCGCATTGAAGAAGCAGCCCTTAAGCAGATTGAAGCCGATATTGAGCGGGCAAAAACACTGTACGGCGAAGACCGCATTGCTGTCTGTGTAGGTTCATGCGACAATGGAACAGAAGCTTCTGTTGCTGCGCACAGGGCATATTTTGAGACAGGCTCTTTTCCAAAAGATTATGCGCTTGAAGTGCAGGGCGCAGATTATGTTTCTACGTTTATCGCGGAACACTACAAGCTCCGTGGCAGTGTAAATACATTCAGTACGGCGTGTTCATCAAGTGCCGGCGCACTTATAAAAGGTGCAGAACTGATTCTTGCAGGCTTTGCGGATGCGGTTGTGACTGGCGGAGTTGATATTGTTTCTGATACTGTACTCATGGGCTTTGATTCGCTTGGAGCGGTATCGCCAGAAATTACAAATCCGTTCAGCAAAAACAGAAGCGGTATTACACTTGGCGAAGGCGCGGCGTTTTTTGTGCTGTCAAAAGACCGGCTGGACAGCGGCAGTGTGCCTGTTAAATTACTTGGCTGGGGCGAAAGTGCCGATGCATATCACATGACATCGCCAGATCCGTCCGGTGCAGGCGCTGCCCTTGCAATGCAGCGTGCTCTTGCATCTGCATCACTTAAGCCTGAGCAAATTGATTATGTCAATATGCATGGAACAGGCACACACTTTAACGATGCAATGGAAGGCACTGCTGTGCATTCTGTTTTTAGTCCGTACAATGTGTCTGTAAGTTCAACAAAACCTGTTACCGGGCATACGCTTGGTGCTGCCGCAGCAATTGAATTATCAATCTGTTACGCGGCGCTGGTTGAAAATATTGGAAAAAGCGGTAATAATATATGCCTGCCGGTTCAAATTTGGGACGAAGAAACAGACAGTGAAATTCCACCGGTCCGCATAATTGACAGGAATAATCCTGCAAATCCGGGGCGGAATGTTTCAGTCTGTATGTCAAATTCATTTGCTTTTGGTGGTGCCAATAACAGCCTGATTATCGGGCTATAAGAATACCGGTTTTATATAAAATATCATGCGCCGCTTCATGCCGGCGAACAGGATTTTTGTGTGCTGTCTCAGAGAATAGAACATGATGAATTGATAAATCTCTTGCCTCATAAAGGAAAAATGTTCCTGCTTTCTAGAGTTATCTCTTATGATATAAAAACGTATTCCATTACCACAGAATACGATATAAAGAAGGAATGTATATTCTATGAGCCGGAAAATGACGGCGTTCCATGTTGGGCAGCTTTTGAATTGATGGCACAGTCAATTTCAGCAATGTCTGGAATTGCACATCATATAATGGGCGACAGTCCGCTTCCGGGCGTTATTCTTTCAGTTGTAGGCTTTGATTCGTCAGTAGAATATTTTAAGAACAACACGACTGTGCGCATAAGTGTGTCACAGGATTTTATGGACGAAACTACGCGTGTTTCACGCTATATATGCAGATTATATACATCGCCGAATGATGAAACACCATCAGTAACGGCAAATCTTTCTGTTATGGAAGTACAGGACACATCTGCCTTTTTTGCAGAAAATTGAAAAACGGAGGGACTGAATTTGGAACAGATGACAGCCGCAAACGATAAAAAAGTTCTTGTTACAGGTGCAAGTGGAGGCATCGGAAAAGCCGTTGCTTTAGCCGTTGCAGCCGCAGGTTATTATGTAATCTGCCACTACAACAAGAATAAAAACAAGGCTGAAGATGTGCTTGCTGCCATAAAACAAAACGGCGGAGACGGTGAACTTATTCAGTTCGACATTTCAGACAGAGAAGATTGCCGCACAAAACTTTCAGCATTAACTGAAAAGCACGGCGCATTGTGGGGAATTATAAATAATGCTGGTATAACAAAAGACAACACATTTGTGGCTCTTTCAGGTGATGACTGGGATTCTGTTGTGCACACAAATCTTGACAGCTTTTATAATGTGCTTCAGCCGCTGGTGCTTCCGATTGCAAGCAGAAGAAACAAACGTGGAGGCAGAATTATCACAATAGCTTCTGTCAGCGGAGTTATGGGAAACCGCGGTCAGACAAATTACAGTGCCTCAAAAGCCGGAATTATCGGTGCAACAAAAGCGCTTGCTGTTGAGCTTGCCAGCCGCGCTATTACGGTAAACTGCATTGCGCCCGGTGTAATTGAAACTGATATGATAAACGGAGCGCCTCTTGATATAATTCTTGAGTCCATTCCGATGAAACGGGTTGGAAAACCGGAAGAAGTTGCTGCGCTTGCAGTCTTTTTACTTTCGGAACAAGCCGGATATATTACGCGGCAGGTTATTTCTGTTAATGGTGGTATTGTATAATGGAATTTACAAAAGCGAACGGTGCGCGGCGTGTTGTTGTTACTGGCGGCGGAATGGTTTCCGCGCTCGGACGTGACTGGACTAGTGCCTTACAGAAATTGCAGAGCTGCACCAACTGTATCCGCACAATACCTGAATGGGATTTTTACCGCAAAATGAATACACGGCTTGCCTGTCCGTATGATGAGCCGCTGCCTTCGTACCCGCGTAAGAAAATCCGTGGAATGGGGCGTGTTGCACTTCTTTCGCTTGTGGCTACAGAAGATGCTTTGAGAGATGCCGGTTTTCTTTTGGAAAACGGCGATGTAATTGAAGAACTTAAAAACGGCAGAACAGGAATTGCGTATGGTTCTTGCTCAGGCAGTTTGTCAGGTATTTCTACGCTTTTCTCTTTTGTAAAGAACGGCGAAGTTTCAGGTTTTGACTCACAGACTTATATAAAAGCAATGCCGCAGACCTGTGCATGCAACCTTTCGGTGTGCTATCAGCTTCGCGGCAGAATCATCATAACAGACACTGCATGTACTTCTGGCAGCCAGGCAATTGGCTATGCTTACGAGGCTATTTCAGACGGAAGACAGACTGTAATGGTTGCAGGCGGTGCAGAAGAATTGTCTGTGGTATCCGCTTATGTTTTTGACACACTCGGAGCTGCGAGCATAAAAAATACTACACCGGAGCTAACTCCGCGCTGTTTTGACAAAGACCGCGACGGTCTTGTTATAGGTGAAGGTGCCGGAACTCTTATTCTTGAAGATTTGGAACATGCTGTAAAGCGTGGCGCTAAAATTTATGCAGAAGTCGCCGGATTTGCAACAAATGCTGACGGCACACACATAACAAACCCTAATGCCGAAACACAGTCGCAGTGCATGAAAATGGCGCTTGAAAATGCCGGTATTGATGCTTCAGAAATTGCATATATCAATGCGCATGGAACGGCAACAAGAAACGGCGATATTTCTGAAACAGATGCCGTATACCGGATTTTTAACCGGCCTGTTCCGATAAGTTCAACCAAAAGTTACATCGGCCATACATTAGGCGCATGCGGTGCAATAGAATCATGGCTTTCAATTAATATGATGAATGAAGGCTGGTTTCATCCGAATCTTAATTTTACTCAGGCAGACCCTGCCTGTGCACCGCTTGATTATATAACCGGAAAAGGCAGAAATATTAACGCAAATTATATTATGTCGAATAATTTTGCATTCGGCGGTGTAAACACTTCTCTCATTTTTAAAAGATGGAAGGAATAAAGATAAATGAAATGCATCAAAAAGTTCCTGGCACTTCTTCTTATGTTTTCTGCCTGTGCTGTACTTTTTGCACGGGAAAAATTTAATGTTTATATCTGGGAAGGTGTTGAGAATCTTGAGAAGACACGCATATATATGGAAGTTTCCATTCCGGATAACCCGAACGGAACGACTGTAATTATTTGTCCCGGCGGAAGTTACCACCATCTCGGTGTTCTTTTTGAAGGTTATTGTTCCCAGGATTGGTTTAACAGCCATAACGTAACTACATGTATTCTCCGTTATAGGGTTTCTCAGCGGGGGTTCCATTATCCTGCAATGATGCAGGATGTGCAGCGTGCGCTTGAGCTTGTCCGCGAAAATCCTGAAAGATATAAGGCTGAAGAGGGCAGAATCGGGCTTATCGGTTATTCCGCCGGCGGTCATCTTGTAGCCTGGGCTGGCGCATTCGCAAGCCGTACTAATGAGCTTGAAAAAATCGGTTTAAATGTTAATGTCAGCCTGCGCCCTGATTTTGTTATTTCAGTATATCCTGTTGTATCAATGCAGGAAGATATTGCACACGCAAAGTCTGTGAAAAATCTGCTTGGGGAAAAACCTACACAAGAAATGCGTGATTTATTCTCGCTTGAAATGCAGGTGCCTTTCGATATGCCGCCGACCTATCTGCTTGCCTGCCGCGATGATCCGGTTGTGCCCTATGAGAACAGCGAACGCCTGTATCAGGCACTTGTAAACAGCTCTGTTCCCTGTGAGTTCAAAACCTATGAAACCGGCGGACACGGCTTTGGAATGCGCGACACACCGTTCATGAAGCAGTACCACTGGAACGATGATTTGTGTAAGTGGCTTGTCAGCGAAGGCTTTGTTCCGTCTGCGCAGAACGAATCTATAGCGACAGCTTCGCACTAGACCTGCGGCAGTCTGCTGATAATTTTTAATAATTGTTGAGCGTTTTGCATAGCGGGTGATATGCACTGTATTGCCGGGCTGCATCTATAATAGTATTTTCAACTTTATCAATAAGACGTTTTGCCGCAATCGGGGCAGATAATTCCGTATAAGGCGCAATCTTAATTTCTGGAAGCAATTTAAAATCATAAAGATACTGCTCTACAGGATTATATGACCAGATTATGTCGTGCTTGCCGAGCCCGTATTTGTCGCTGCCGCCTATAAAGATTGGCTGAATGTCGCAGCCGCAATACAAAGCAATACGCACAGCACCTTTTTTATAGATGTTTCTTCCGTGTCTTGGGGTTCTTGTTCCTTCCGGGAAAATTATAACATTACAGCCCTGGTCTATAAGTTTTTTACATTCGCGGCAGACAGTTTCAAAATCAGTTGAATTCAATATATATGCGTATTTTACAATTGCGACGAACGGTGTTTTTGCAAGATGCTCTGATACAATGCACGTTGCGTTTGGAACCATAGACATGATGTAGACAAAATCAAGAATTGACGGATGGTTTGCAACAATAATCTTTTTGTGCATGTTTCTGTATTCGGCGCGGTTTTCGGTTTTCAGTTTTGCACCCTGCAGAACGCTCAAAAAAAACAGAAAAACCCTGAACACATGCGAGATAAAACGGCGTGCCTTTATACCGAATTCTTCGTTATTTTTGCTCGAAAGCCTTATAAATGGAAAAGAAGCGGTAACAATCAGAATTGAACCTATACCGAAAATTACATAAAACAGGTTTTTTATGATACAGCGGTATGCGTACAAAAATGGGTTTGATACAGGCGGCAGTCCTTCCGGGCTGTAGCGCGCTTTTATCTCTTCTTTGCTAATTGTGTTTGCGGTCATTTGTTCTCTCCGTTTTTGAGCAGAAACTTTAGAAACTGCTTTGGTTCTTCTGGAATATTTTCAAAGTCGTTGAGCAGTACGGCGTCTGGCGACGGTTCTGCCGAAACAAGCGCTGCAAATGCAAGCGGTGTATTGTCTTTCGGGCGTTTGCCGCCGTAACATTCCGGCACAAGCTCGTCTGCATAGACAAACAGGCAAGTCTTTTCTGTTCCTGCGCGGATAGGGCTTACCGCCGGAATAACAGCAGATGCAAAATTGTTCTTTGACGGGTACAAAACAGAATAACCGCCCGTCAGATGAAATGCTATTGTTGCAGATGAAACCGGCGTGTTAAATACTGAAAGTGAGAACGGTGCCGGAAGTATTTCTTTGTCTTCGATTAACTGGCTGTTTATTGAAAATTCGCGGGCAATTTCACCCCGCAGCGAGACAAAAACTATTTTAGTTTCGCCTGAAGCTTTTGTTTTTTTCAGCAGATTGTGAATTACATGTACTGTCATGCGCGTAATCTGGCTTAAGCGGCGTCTGAATAACGGCGAGGTATATTCAAGTTTTGGGGCTTCGTCTGTCTGTTCAATCTGCCTTGTTCCGGCTGCCCATTCCTTCCAGAGTTCTGTGTTATCATTTAAGCCGGGCGCCCAAGGGCAGATGCTGGAAAAATAAACTGGATTCACGCTATGCCTTTTTAAATACAAGAAGTGAATATGCGTTTGAACCAAGATTATGGTGCGCACAGTCGAGCTTGAATCCTGCTTTTTCAACAGCTTCTTTCAGTTCTGCAAAACGGTACATTTTGCTGTTTCCGTTTGCCATGCATGTAAAATACAGAGAGGTTGCCTGAAGCGAATAGGCACTCGCTTCAAAACGCTGTTTATCCCAGAGTGGCTCAAGCACATAAACAAGCGTGTCTTTGTCTGCTGCTTCGTGCACTTTCTTTAGAATTTTAGTAATCTGCGAAAGTGAAAAGCAGTCAAGGAATTGGCTCATCCACACGGCGTCAGGCTTTTGCGGCAAGACTGTTGATTCTGCAAGCACGTTGCCGCTGTGTGTTGATATACGGTCTTGAAAACCTGCCTTGCGTGCATTTTCTTCAGCAACTGCTGTCTGACCGGGCAAGTCAACAATTGTTATGTGAACATCTTTGTCATAGTTGCAGCAGGCAACCGCCCATTTTGCTGTGTTTCCGCCGATGTCTACAAGCTTGCGCGGCTTTTTCTCAAAAACAATTGGCAGAGCTTCTGGAAATGCAATGTCTGAATAAAAATGGTCAAAGTCGAACCAGCTTTTCTTTGCTTTTTCCGGCAGGCTCGAAAGCGCTTCGTATATAGTCGTCCATTTATCGCCGAAAACTGTAAGTCCGCGCGGTTTGCCGTCTTTTATTGAATCTTCAAGATTCCATGCACCCTGATAACAGATGTCGTTTGTAAACCAGAAATTGACTTTTGTGAGATCATCTTCAAGAAACATCCAGCCGGTTTTTGCAAGAACGAATTTTTCCTGCACTGTGTCTGCATCTGAGTTAATTGAATCTTTTGTCAGCTTAATGAGATTCATGCTGAGTGCAATTTCGCAGAGCACATCAACACCGTATTTAGAAACACCGGCTTTCTTAGAGATTTCATCTGCTGTTATGCCGTTATCGCCGGCATCTGAGATGAGCTGAAGTATATTAAGGTCAAGCATTGCCCTGACAGCCTGAAAAGTAAGCGGAGCAAATGCAATTTTTTGCGCTTCATATTTTGCGTCTACCGCACGGATTTTATCGCCGGTAAATTTCTCGCTGGTAAAAAAAGCTGGATCCATAAAAACCTCATGTAACTACAATTTGCGTATTCCTCAATAATAAGGATAAACAATCAAAATTACAAGGCAAAGCAACGGAAAAACTCTATAAAATGATGTTTCTATAAGAAAAATCAATTGACAGCTGAAAAATTCACTTTTAGAATAAAACATGACTTTAAATATGTAATTCTTGCAAAAAGTTGGTTGCAGGCAAACGGAGGAAAAACATGAAAAGAAGAATCTTAGGCATATTGCTCTGCCTTTTAAGCTTTGCATTATTTGCGAATGCACCTGAATTTGAAGGCGGCGGAGAAGGCGAGATAATTCCTGTTGAGAACATCGTTCAAATTACTCTTATTAATTATTCTGGCTTGAATGAAATTGACATGGAATTTTGCCTTTGCAAAGATTCTGAATGGAAAAATGCCGGAAAAATTACTGAATGTCCGTTTGGAAAAGAAGTTAGGCTTGCTTCAAAAGAATATATCAACAAGGTTGATTTTGTTGCATATAAATGCAACCTGCCAGCTGACAAAAAATTTGCTATTGATTTAAGCAATGGAAAATTGACGTTTTATGTTGTTGAAGCTTCCAACACCGTTTTGAGTTCGGGAGTTTCGTTTGTGGCCATAACAGAAGATCCTGCAAACGGATTGTATAAATTCGATACAATAAAGCAAAGATCACGTTATGAAAACGAAGTTAGAGTTAAGAATGCGCCAAGATGCATAATAATGTTCCAGAAGCCGAAATCAACAAAGTGGGAAGTATATGGATATGCAACTGGAGATAAAATCAAAGTTGTAACATCTTATCATAAAGATATCGACAGATGCGAACCGTATTGGGTCGTTTCAATTTGCGAAGATCATAAAGCTTATGCGATAGCCGCATATACAAAACATAATGATTTGTGTTTTGAGTTTTCGATTTTAGATGAAATTGTAACGCCTGAGCCTGTAAAAGAAGCCGCGTCTGTTGAAGCAAAACCAGCTGCCGCTTCAGAAGAGGATATGGAAGCCCAGCTGCTCAAGTTAAAGCAGCTTTATGATAACGGCCTCATCGATGAAGACGAATACAAAGAAAAAAAGTCAAAAGTCCTCGGATTATAGCATAACACTAGCTATAAGTGCGTAGAAAAAATAAGATTTTTGTTTAAACCAAAAAAGCCTGTCCTTTTTGGGCAGGCTTCTGCAAGCGGGTTATTTCTCGCTTTCGGTTATGCAATGAGCTTCGTGCTCTTTTTTCTGATGCCTTTCGAGCTTCTTTTCTTTGAGGCTCTTCTTAGGCTTGTTCATCTTGTTTTTCGCGTTTGCCATAATCGTTCCTCCATCAAGCGCAAGTAATTGTAATCTGCTTTGGCGCGGTAATCGCTTTTTTCGGCATATTAATCGTCAGAATGCCGTTCTTTACTGTTGCGGCAAGCTTTTCGCTGTCTACATCGTCCGGCAGGTTGAAGCTTCTTGAGAACTTAGAATATCTGCGCTCTCTTATAAGGTATTTTGCGCCTTCTTTTGATTCAGCCTTTTCCTCTTTCTTTTCTTCTTTCGGTGTCTTGTATTCATCTTCAGAAGAAATCGTAAGAATGTTGTTTGCAAGCTTTATATCAATGTCTTTGTCTGTTTTGCCTGGCAAATCCATTGTGAGAGCGTATTTGTCTTTGCTCTCTTTTACGTCAACTTTCGGCATAGCAAAAGCTTTCTTAAAATTGAAAGATGGCAATGTGTATCCGTCATCCTCAAAATCATCAAACAAGTCGTTGAGTAATGTTAATTCGTTCATAAGTAACCTCTTGATTTTAAGAATTTTGGAAAGGAACGCGCGCTTAACTTTTTAAGTTTGCGCTCCCGAAGATTGATTGCAACCTTCACTATTATATATTGCATTTTCCGTGCCAACTTTTTTCATGCAGAATTCTTCTGAATTATAAGGAAATGCGGGTTTTTCTGGCTGTTTTTGCTGAAATTATGCTGAAAATGCGGTGTGTGGTCGGTTTTTGCTTTGTTGGTGCGCAGCTTGCGCTGAGTAAAATTGAGCTTTAAATTTCAGCTGTTTTTCTGAATCTGGGCAATTTTGACTCAAAACGGAAAAGCTGAAAATGCGTCTGAATCTTTTGTTCCCTTTTGGGTTGCTTCGGGTTTTGCGCCGGTGCGCCGCTTTTGCATTTTTAGTGTTATAATGATAGAATCTGTTTGTTGTTTGAAAAACAAAATGCAGGAGAAATTCTTGAAACGAAGCAATTTTAAGCTAATTCTCACAGACCTTGAGAATCCATCATTTTCGGTTGAAGGCGAGCATAAGATATACAAAAGCGATGCAGGTGTGCGCCACTGCGTAGGCTGTTTTGGCTGTTGGCTCAAAACGCCGGGCGAATGTCTCTTTAAAGACGGCTCTGCTGCCTTTGCAAAAGATTTCGGCAGATGCTCACAGCTTATCATTATAAGCCGGTGCGTCTACGGTGACGTAAGTCCGTTCATCAAAAAAATGCAAGACAGGGCTTTGGCGTTTTCACTTCCGTTTTTTCTGAT
>JAEEGK010007254.1_pt1 | contig 26429 bp, 23 predicted proteins | sample 8958771 | NCBI WGS metagenome assembly JAEEGK01 (sample SAMN16246547, study PRJNA631951) | gut metagenome | biome: gut microbiome; feature: rumen; material: SC-attached | host: Bos | place: Iran: Karaj | collected 2018-10 | reverse complement strand
TCTTGCTACCGACAGTCGTAGAATTCGCTTTATAGAACTCGATCTTTCCGCCGGTAAGCCAGTAACCGCCCTGCGCCACTATGGTAACGCCCCTGAAGTCGGCGCCAGGATATAGTACCCAGGCCTGGAAACGGGCGTCTTTCTTGAGGAAAGGATCCTGCGGATGGGAGTACTTGACGAAATCCACCGTCTTGTCGAAGGATGAATCCCCATTGTTGATCAAAGCGAAGTAAATATCCTCATTGCCGTCATTTCGGGTCTTAATAGTACCATCCGCCCGGCCACCGGACGAACTGTAATTGTCGAACAAGTCCACGAGGTCAGAGGTGACGGAGTAATTGCCCCAGCCCTCGCCCTTACCGTGCTTCTGGTTCGGAGAATTCATAAGGTCGAAACCGTTGTCCGTATTAAAAAACATGCCGTCGCTGAAGGACCTGCCGAAGATGAACTCCTGGTCTCGCCTGTCAAGGAACAGCTCCGTGAGGTTTTCCTTGGCCTTGGCGACCGAGGTGGTAGCGCCGCCGTACAGAGAAAACTTCTTGGAATCGATAATCTTTTCGCTGGCCTCGATGCACTTGGCGAAATATGCATCGGCATAGGAAGCCTCCATATAGGTAAGTTTTTCCGTCACGGCCTTGTGGCTGGCAGGGATGGATTCCCTGCCCCAGTATTTGCTTAATGTGCCCGCATACAGAGCCACGCGTGACTGCAGGCCGAGAGCGGCCCATTTGGAGGCGCGGTACTTACCGCCTGATGGATCGTCAGGCAACAGTTCGGCCGCCCTGTCCAGTTCGGAGATTACAAAGTCCCAGGTCTCCTTCTCGGTTTTGCGCGGATAGTCCGGACCCGGGTTGGGATCGCCCTTCAGAGGCTCCGTCACGATGGGTACGCCACCGAATCGACGGACCATGGCAAAATAGCAGTAGGCGCGCGCGAAAATGGCTTCGCCAAGCATCTGGTCGCGGGTATCCTCGTCAATTAACCCTTTTTCCAAGGCCTCGTCAAGCTTTGAGATGAAGATATTGATCGTACGCATTTTCGAGTAATCCCAGAAACCGGTCACGTTGACTGAGTAGTCATTGGCCTTCGAATACGTGGCCAGCATCGTGTGCTGGTCTTTGGTATTGAAAGCATCCATAGGGATGATATTGTACACATCCGACAGAAGCCGCTCCAAATCGGCCTGGCTCGAGATAATTACCTCTTCGGGCTGTTGCTTGTTGCACGATATCAGGCCAAGGCTCAGAACGATGGCGAAAGCATAATTGAATATCTTTTTCATGGCGGAAATAGTTGCTTTACAAAGATAATGATATTTTGGGAAATGCCAGTTTTGCGCCTTTTTGAAAATAAACCGGCTATTAACAGATTCTCGCATAGTTTAATATGATACTTGTTTATATCATATTATTTTATTTAAATTGCAAAAAGGATGTATATGGAAGTCCATCTCCGCAGCGGGACCTAAAAAACGTACACAATATGAAATCTCTTATTGTCATCGACGCCTGTGTGCGTCAGTCAGATTCACGGACGCTGCGAATTGCAGAGCCCGTCATAGAAGCGCTGGCTCAAAGGTACAAGATCACCCGATATGATCTTCCGGAGTTGGATATCGTCCCGCTCAATCCGGGCCTTTTCAAGGAGCGGGGCCAGGGCGAAATCCCGGCCTGGGCCAAAGAAGCGGCATCGGCAATTGCCAAAGCCGACCGCATTCTCATTGCAGCTCCCTTCTGGGACATGAGCTTTCCGGCAGTGCTGAAGTGCTTTTTCGAGCAGACATCGCTCTTCGACATTACTTTTACGGACAACGGCAAAACCTGTGTGGGCCTGTGTAAAGCACCAAAGGTTCTCTTTATAACGACGCGTGGAATGGATATCTCCACAGGAAGTGAGTTGGAACAAGCTACTCCGTATATTAAAGCGTTAAGCCGCCTGTGGAATCTTGGGCCGCTTACCACCATTGCGGCCCAGAATATGGACTACAGTACAGAACACGAGATTGACGAAAAGATTGCCGCTGCTGTAGCCGAAGGAACAGCACTCGCGAGAAAGTGGTGATATTTGACTTCCCTTATTACAAAGACGGAGGGGTGCACTGGGTTTCCGTGAGTTGAAGCTTGGGGTTATCCACCACATCCCACCAAACGCGACCGGTAATGTTGTCTTCACCCCGCAGGTCGCTGACCGCTTCTGCGAAAGAAGCAGAAGTATAAGTGACAGACTTGTCCGAATAAAAGCCCAGACGGTACGGATACTGATCAATGCCTTTGGCAATGGCAGCAGGTCCTACAGGCATCTCAGGGATGTTTAGGCGGCGCCAATCAGACCAAGCTTCAACACCGTCGGAAAGGTAGGACGCAATCCAGCGCTGAGTAGCAATCTGTTCCAGGCCCTTCGAAAATGAGTAGGCAATTGACGGAGATGAAAGGTATGAACTGGCACCGTTTATTCCCCACCATTCAAAGGAAGCCCTTATACCGGCTTCGTACAATGTTTTGGCGTCTGCGCTTATCCATCCCCGCATAGCGGCTTCCGCTTCAACCAGCAGTACGCGGGAAGCAGGTATGACGGGAACCGTAGCGAACATCCCCAACAATTTTTTATTGATTGAGCAAACAACTGTTTCGAACGCGCTAACATCGGCCGGGGAAGCAAGACCGAAAGGAGCGCCGTAGTAGGAAGAATAGTTGTTACGGGGGAAAACTGATTCGTCACGAGTGCCTTTATATCCTTCAATATCGAAGTATGCAGACATGCGAGGGTCCTTAAGGCTCTTCATTGTTTCGACCAGAATCATGTTCGGAACAATGTTCTTGTCAGATTTTGCATAATCTTTGGAACACCAAAGGAACAGCGGATTTTTGTTGGGATTGCCAAAAGTAAAGTCCATTCCGTCAGAGGCAGCAGTCATTCCTCCGTCATGATATGCCCTGGCAAAACGTGACTTGCCCGAGGCGGGATCCACGTCAGACAGTTTGATGGCCAGAAGCATTCTAATCGAGGCGTTGAGTTTTTTCCACTTTAAAATGTCGCCGCCATAGACCAAATCAGCATATTTATAGAGCGATCCGCTAGCGTCGAACTGACTGTAAGCGTTGTTAAGAACCTCGTCCAGGACAAGGAACACATTTCTTTGCGAGTCATAGGCAGGAGCTTCGCTTTCTCCCAATTTCCCCTGAAAAGCATCGGAAATGACTATGGGGCCGACCATGTCGGTAAGGAACATGTAAAAGTAAGCCGACAGCGTCTTAGCAGCGGCGATTTGGTTTCTGGCAGAACCAAGGGCAGAGACATTCGGGAGTTTTTGTTGCTCGGGATCTTCGTTCATCTTGATAATTTTGTCAAGATTACCAATTGCCTGTTTATAAACAGAACCGATAAAAGTACACTGGGATGGTGTATCAAGCTTCCCGTACCGATTGTCTTTGGATTCGGAAAGATAACCGCTCCAAAACTGCATCCAAGCCTTATAATCGGCATCTGAATCTCCAAACACCGTCTGGGGAATACATTTGCAGGCACGCGCGAACATGTCGGTAGTGAGAATCTCGGCAGAAGTATCAGGCTGGGTTTTATTACAGGAAGCGAAAAACACCATTCCCATAACAAAAACTACGAGAAATAGAAAGATCCTTTTCATATCAGTGTAATTGATGATTGTGTTGATACCCAAATGACCACTATACAGCAAAGGTAACAATTATAAGGATATCCACCAAATCCTTAAAACATACTCCGGATTGTCCATTTAGTACACCCGGAACGAAGCCTTCAGGCATCCCCGATCGACCCCGGCATTGTCGGAAAGGCAGCCCGCCACCGACTGACACCAGCATACGGGGCGGTGAAGTCAGGACGGCAGAGCCACCATCGTACGAGGCGGCCATGACAGTTCCGAAAACCGTCGGCGGGCCCGAAAAAGACGAAAATTGTCCCGGAGAGCCTCGGAAGAACGCGTACGGGCCCGAAAAAAGCAAAAACTGTCCCGGGGAGCCTCGGAGGGCCGCTGTGGAAGAGGGGCTGCCGTCAGGAGGAATAATCAAAAATAAACAAGGTTATATAACGTAAAAAGGCGTTATACGCTATCCTCGAAATATTGACTGAAGTTCTTGACGAGAAAGATTCGAGACAAGCATATGCTGACAGTCAAAAACGGAAACCTTTTCCTTTGGTAATCTATCGACGAAAACTTGGTAATCCATTTTGCATATTCCTTCATCAGGGAAGACATCTGGTATGGCAATCAAAGCACGGTTACACTGAACCTCAACACCATCTTTCTTAAATATCATCTCGGGATGATTGGGAAGTATGAAATCGCCATCAATAATACCTACATAAATGGAGACGGTTTCTCCATCAATAGAATAAAATTGAGGGCAAGAGTAAAATGCGCCTATTCCCTGTCTGTCGTCCAGATACTTACTGAAACCCTGATAATCCTCAGAATAAGCCTGAAGTTGACTTATAGGGATACAAATGGGTAGCCAGGCGCAGTAAAGAGTTGCAAAGTCATCTCCAAATACTTTGGGAGCATCGGCAAGAAGACTCTTATTCATAGCAATGTCTTGCTCTTCAACCTTCTCTATTTCGGAAAGCTCAACCCTTGTATCTTCAACTATAATATGATTGGACTTCCATAAATAAGCAATCCTTCTCGACAATTTGTAAAGCATCTTGACATCTTCTTCTGTACATGGAAGATTGACAGCAAGATGGAAAGAGTTTTTATCTGTTTCAACAATCTGAATACCCCTCCCTATGCTGTCATTGTTAAAAAGCATAGTAAAGCACGACTCACTTTCCTGAGTTGTAAACCTCATATACTCATCCAAATATGAGACAGCATAGTTTTCATCACCTATGACATCAGTAAAACTCAAACACTTTTTGATAATTCTCGAATTATGGATAAAAACTTCTCGTGCCATATAATTGATTTTTCCAAAGATAGATATTAAAAGCGTTCAAAACAATAATTGATTGAAATTATTAGAGATGGTGTGGCACGTCCAACAATACTCACGAGGAAGAATCCGAAGGATAAAAAATAGACAAGTTTATCCGTGAAATACGCGATTTTTGGCGTTTTTCAGCGCTTTTTGCAGCTGAATTTCATGCAAAAACAATAGCGAGACAAACAAATAATCTTTGCTTATCTCGCTGTAAATCAATATTTTAAGAGTAAACTATCTCTTAATATTCCTCCTCGTTAAAGCGCTATAATATACCTGATTATCATGTAGTTACATGCATAAGAGCACGCATTTAGAACAACATATTTCGGGATAAAACAAGCCAAAACCAGTGTCTAAACAAACATTCAGTTTTTTGTCTATCTTTGCAAAGATAACACAAAACCATTATGGAACCGTACAGAAACGAATCATTAGTCACCAAATACGCTGCACTCATTAAAGAAAACAAGGAAAAAAGGAAGGCTCGTGGTGAATGGCACGAAAATGAACCGGCGGAACTTATCTTTGATTCCTCCCTCGAAAATGATACGTTTGAAGACGGTAGCAAAGTGGATTACCCGTGGCAACACACGAACTTACTTAGCATATTTTGTGTGCAGGACATTTTTGGTGATGATTATAGCAGTGTTTTTCGGCTCTTAAACGTTCGACCTGTAAAAGACCTTATCTTCAAGGAAATCAACGGCGAACAGGTCATTTACTATCGGGAAGAAGATGTCTGCCATGCCATTGATGTTCTGTCAACTTTAGCGAAGTCGAATTTCATTAACGTCCTTCGGCCCAGCTACCACTACGTAAAAGAGGGCGAGCCGGTGTATTCCAGTCAGGACGTAATGAACCTTCTGGACATCAAAGAAGAAAGACTGCGGAAGTTCCGGGAAGGCGGGTATCTTGGATACACGAAATATCCGGGCAGTGACAAAATATGGTACACCCAGAAGGACATTCAAGCATTTCTGAACAATCCGGATGCACGACATGAGCCTTGGAGGTAAGTTAAACAACAGCCCTTTCTTCCAGGTTCCTATATGGGTAGCACTAAATAATAACGCCCAGGTTTGTCAATTCAGATGCTCGTTTCGAATTGATTTATAATGTTCTATGCCGATAATAATCGGGCAACCACCTCTATGAAATTCATTGTTGGATGGGTTATTCCAACTGTTGCCTTCGTTAGTTATTAAAATTTTTTAATAATAGATTCTCGTTCCGCCTATGGGGGCGGGCTTATTCTGTAAACGCCCTCACTCCTGTATTGTGGGCTTAGGCTTGTTTGGTTACCCTCAGATTGACGTTGTAATATCCGGCGGGTGCACACGTTCTCTTTTGGGACTCCTCCGAAAAAATTTTCACGGTAAAAAAAGCACTCAAAAAACGGAACCTAATAACCTTAACTTCCCAAGTTTTCCAGAAATTCGACTATTTATTAGGAAAGAAACAAACATGGAAAACGACGTTCAGAAAACCTACAAACGCCAGAGCAGAGCCGTCCCTACTCAGGTTCGTAAAAAAATCAGTGATAGCCTAAAGAGCTATAATCAGAATCACCCAAGAGGCAAAGCAAGCGACGGAAGCCAGTGGAGTCAGAACATTTCAAACGGCCTACGTGCGGATACCGGTGGATACTGGTCGCATATTGAGCCAGTTCATCAGGACGGAGAAACCGGAATGGCTAACATCATGGAGTAGCACAAGAAAAGCGCTTACCGGTTGGTAGGCGCTTTTTCGACTACTTATAGTTCCTTGGGAAAGACCACTTCCCTAATTGCCACAAGTATCTATCCAGGTCCTTCTTATTGAACTGCTCCAGCCCATAGAATCGTTGGAACTCATTCAGTATTTCAATGAATCGTGTGTAGTTCTTCAGTTCGTCGTCTGTAAATGAACAAAAGCCATCAACCCTCCGGAAATACCGAAGAACCAGGTCCACGAAACTATCATAAATCGGGAACAACGTGGGCTTATGATGACTGCAATACTTACTGGCAAAAGAATAGAACCGCCTTTTCTTTCCTCCTATGGTGATGTCTGCAATTTCATCAACAAGTGAAGCATCACCACGCTGTAACCGGTCATCGATGTCAAGTTCCTGGATGTGCTTGGCAACGGCGAAGATGCTGAAGATGTTCGTGCTGTAAAAATCGTTCAAAGTTGACGCTTTTATCAGGATGTCCCTGATGTCAGTGTTACTGGGATAAATGTCAAAGAACAACTTGTCCAGGGCTCGCTCTTGAAGAACATAGTTTTCCTGTTCATCCCAGACTTTCAGGTAGAACTCGACTTCCTCAATAGACGGATGTGCTAACACTATTTCAGTACGCCTCATCACTCGATTATTATCCAATGGAGTTCAGAACTCTTTCAATATCCGCCTTACTATTGACCAGGACCGGCATTCCCTTGACATACAAGCAGCCATATATATCCTTGGTCCCAGGTTCATCAAGCCCCAGGAGGTCATATAGGTTCAAGTCCAAGGCCTCAGCCATCTTAATTACCAGGTTGATGTCCTTCTTCTTAGCACTGAGGTAGGCATCCAGGTTATTGCGCTCATAGCCGAGCCTTTTGGCAAACTCCGCCTTGGTGATTCCTTTCTGGGTGATGAGTTCGGTAATACGTTCCTTCGTTAGATTGACTTCCATGATTCTATTCTTTTGAACAAATGTACAGAAAAAATAGGACACCGCATAAAAAATTAGAAAAAAGTCATAAAAATTTTTGTATGTCATATATTTTTACTATCTTTGTCATAGGAAATAAAGACAACAAAAATGAGCTACAACGACACCAACATCTACACTTTCAACTCCAAGCCTTACGCTTACGGCTGGATGGTCTATCACGTTGAGAACGGAGTGGAAGTAATGGATGACTGCTTCGCCAATGAAGAGACTGCCAAGCAGGTTGCCACTTCCAGGAATATGCGTGAAGCCCAACGAGTCGCTGATGCCAAGGAGCGTTTGGAGACCGCCCGGAAGAACCTGGTTGTTCCTTCAAGCCCCTACTATTCCATTACCGGCTACTACGGTGACTAACATAATTGAAGTATAACCCTTAACACCCCTTTCACATGAACACCATCATCACCACCGCCACCAACAACGCCCTCGTCGCTCGCCACATCGAGGCCATCACCATCAAGACCGGCTCCGCCCTGATGGGAACCAGCAAAGCCCTCTTAATCGAGGAAGCCAAGAGGCAGATGCGTTCTACCTCCGGATGCCATTTCATCTACCTTAAAGTGGCGAAGCCCGGAAAGCCCCAGGAGGTAAGAGAAGCATTCGGCTCCCTGAACCCTGCCCTTTGCGGCAAGCACATCAACGGCAGAGGCGAAAGCCCGGAGACCTGGGGCTGCACCTGCTACTGGGATATGGAAAAAGGAGGTTTCCGCTCCTTCCGCTGGGAGAACCTGGTAGCCGTTCTCTCGTAAATCTCCCCGGGGGGCTGTCCTCTGGCGATAGCCCCCATTCTTTAACTCTTAAACGCACAAACAATGGAAATGGCAAAGTACATCCTCGCAATCCTCCGTTCTCAGCTGATGGTCGTATTCTCATGGGGTTTTCACGCTGCTACTGCTATTGAGAACGGTCTCGCCTTCCAGGTCCAGGGCTTCAAGCACACCGGTCGTGTTGAGGTTATCTATGACGAAGGATGGGACCTGTTCACCGTCAGGACCATCAACCAGGACGGCACCGTTAAGGAGCAGAACGAGGGCGTCTATGTGGATGGGCTGGTTGACACGATTGACGAGATGGTGGAACGAACCCCTGACTACGCTTCCAGGGTCCGCAAGCAGTACGGGGTTTAGGCGTGGAAGTGTATTCAAAAATGTAGAGGCACTTTCATCGCCCTCCCAGCCCCCTTCAAGAGGCATCAAGTGTACCCAAACAAATCTTTGATTATTATGAACTGCTACATCTTCGCAAGGGTCTCCTCTATGGGTGACCGGCAGAGCACCGAAAGACAAGTCAAGAGTCTAACCGAGCTTGCTACATCCAAGGGTTATAAGGTCCAGGGTATCTATGAGGAGCATATTTCTGGCGCCAAGACCAACAAGGAGCGGAAGGTGCTGACCGAGTGCCTGACCGATGCGAAGGCGAACCGGATAGACATCATCCTTTTCAGCGAGCTGTCCCGGTGCGGTCGTGCGATATGGGAAGTCCTTGAGACCATTAAGTTCTGCGCCGACAACGGCATCAACATCTATTTCCAGAAAGAGGGCCTGACTCTGTTCCGGGATGGTAAGGTGGACAGTATCATGGCAATCTACATCAGCTGCTTGGGCTTCTGTGCCGAGAAAGAGCGAGAGAACATCTACTTTCGCCTCCACCAAGGACGTGAGCTCGCAAAGAGCAAGGGTGTGAAGATGGGTCGAAAGCCTGGAAGCGTCAAGCCCAGGGACCAGAAAGAGCAGGAATACGCCAAGGTTATCCGGCTGCTTAGGAGAGGCGACATGAGCCTGAGAAACATCGCCAAGGTTTGCGATGTTTCACTATCAACGGTTCAGAGGGTCAAAAAGGACTTCCAGTTATAGGCAACCCTAAACGAACTGGATGTACCGGAAGAAGGGCTCAAACATCACACTTTCCGTGTCCTCACGGTTTGCCAGGGGCTCGTTAAGGAAGTAGCTCTCTTGCCAGAGTTTCAGCGTTATCGGATGGGCCGGTTTCTGCGGTTCCGCATAGGCATACACACCCAATTTCGGACGTTGTATCAGCTTGCATTCCAGCATCTGGGCAGTAACATTGATTTGCACGTTCTGCACACTCTTATTGGCTCCATACTTGGTTCCCAACATCCGAATTATTAAATCCCGGTTGATTTCATCTTGGAGCCGGAATTGTTTTGCCATCAGGCAGTAGGTATCATAACAGACAGGATACCTGGAAACCATCAAAGCAGACAAGATAAGGTTCCTGTCCGGTTCCGATTTGAGTGCCGTCAAAACCTCGTCTTTATGTTCTTTGGCGACATCCACAAGCGGATTCCCCGCCAGTGTGGTTTTAACCTGGCGGAATCCTTTATACCGACGATTCTCACCAACATACTCCGTATTGACCAGTTGGCTCAGGCGCTCCATGTCCTGTTCATCGGTCAGTTCAGCTTTCAGCGCTTCCAGGAGGATGTCCATTGGAATCCTCTGGTGTAAGCCTAAAGATTTCTCGTTCTCTGCCATCTATCCTACTATCGTTATAAACGGAATCAAAACTTCTAACCAGTGCGTACCTCCGTGCGTTACGCACCGTTCTTTGCTTGTAAACGCCTCCTTGTCCTTCGCATAGTAAGTCCTGGATGTCGGGTTCACCTGGACCAGATGTCCTTCGTATTGAGCCTCAAAAATGCCTTTATCTGCCTGTTTCGGAAGCGTGATGTGCCGGAGACTCAGGTCAGCACCCAGTTTATCTCGGTTATCCAGCTTCCGGTATGCGGTCGTTTCGATGTTCCCGTGGTCCGTCGTGATATAGACCTTGTAGCCACCGTCAATCAGATGGCGGATGTTTCCGATAAAGGATTCCTCCGTAACCCACCGTTTGGTGTTGTCGTACAGGTACATGAAATTGTCTGATGCGTGCATCTTCTCGTCCAGGTCAACCACCACATAGCCCAACTTCTTTACCGAATCCTCCTCGGCAATTACACCGGAATGTTGGTAATGCTGTTGGAAGGATGGGATTCCTTTACCATCCCAGAAGGCCCGCCATAGCGCTCTTTCATTTGCCGGTGACTGCTCATAGTTCTCCAGAGGTATGTCACCTCGGAATATAGCCTGTCTCGACAGTTCGGTAACAGACGGTAACCAGGCATAGATACAGTCATACTTGGTCCGGACATTCAGACGCTCCTCCAAGCTTTCCGTCATCAACAAAGCTTGCCAGTAGTTCATACCATCAACCACCACCAGTGCTACCTTCTCATCAGGTTGTTTACTGATAAACGGCAGCACCTGTGTTACAATCCGTGGATATTTGGTTCCGCAAGTTGAGGACACAATGTTCACGTAGCTGGTACGAAGAAACTCCAGGAACAGGTCATTAACCTCGGCGACTTCCTGTTGGAAATCAGCCCACCGGTCCATCTCGATGGTCGATAGGATAATTCTTGCTGCCTTCTGCGCCCATTCTGTCGGTCGATTGAAATCGATGTCCTGGCTAATGAGGTACCAATCCGATTGCAGCGACTTAAACGCTTCCTCCTTACGGCCAATTTCGCTTGCGCCATCTCTAAGCAGTCCTTCAGTCTGGAGCCGGTCAAGGTCAACATGTTGAGGCTGCTCATAAAGCCACTCCTGTTGCTGGAAGCTAAGCATCTTCACTACGTCCCAGGAATAGTGTGGAAAGAATGACTTGAACTGGAAATTCACCCAGGAGACATCCTGAGCGATGTCGTCCATGATGTCGAACTCCCTGTTCTGGACGAATAACACGTAGCTTTCAGGGTTGTCAGCGAAAACGGTTTCTCGGATGATTCTCAAGTCCAGAGGCCCTCCGACGAAAACCCGGACCGCAAAGGTCCCCTCAAGCTTCGCACAAACATCCTGCGTGTACAGCAACTTGTCTCTGTTCAACGCCACGACAAAGCGCTTTCCGTCAGGGACGAAAAGCTTGTCGAAGATTGCCTGTGCGAACTTGGAAGCCATAGCCTAAACACGAGAAGAAGCTATGTCGTAGAACCGAAGAAGGACCTCATCTGTCGTGAGAAGCTCTTCCTCAATCTTGTCACCAACGGCTATTATCGTGGCGAAATCCTTGTTTTTATAGCACTCCTTGAAACCAGCTCGCAGAGCTTCCAATCTGGCATTCTTGACCCTCTTAGCCTCCACGTACACCTCAAACTCTCTCAGCAGTCGCTTGGTCTTTATGGCATCGAGTTGAGCCTGGTCGTTCAAATCTGGAATATGCCAGTAGCCCCTTTCATCCTTAAGGAAATTCTCGTCCAGAATCTGCATCAGTTCTGGTAAAGTATCGCCCTTCTTGGGCTTAACAAGGTCCTGCATCCAGTCCGGAAGAATCTCGCTGTACATCTTGGGTCGCTCCTCAAGTTTGCGTCTTAGCCACTCGATTCCTTCAGCCTCACTTCCAACCAGAAGAGCCAGAGATACGAACGATGTGGTTTCCTTCTTCTTCTCCTCGTATTCAATGGCCTGCTCAGCAGTGAAATACATTCCATCACGCTCTACAAACCGTTCTTTCAAACCTTTCTGGAAGTCCGCAGCATCGATGGGAACTTGGTAACCATGCTGAACATAATAAGCGATGAGCCTATCGAAAAGAACCTTCGGAGAACGGTCGGCTATAGCTGTTGTAGCATCATTTTTCATAAGATGAGTTGGGAGATGTTCCAATACATCCTCGACAAAATCCCACACGTTACTCATGCTTCCAACAGTCGCAGTAAATCTTTTGACGAAAGCTTCAGACGGTTTGTAGCATGTTATGATTAGGTCCTGCTTAACAGCTGTGGGTGAAGTATATGCCTTAAATGAGCCTTGTTGCTTATCCAGCCCAGCAACATTTACAACAATAAACCCAACACCCTGTAAGGCATTCTGAATGGAATTCCACACTGCCGCAGACGTGTTGCTGAATTCCATTGTAAGCCATTTGTCGGGTTTTAGAACACGATAGTACTCTTTTAGCGAAGAATTCATTAGAGCCTGGTAACTAAATAAATCCTTGTTCTGAGTCTTATTGATAATAGCCTCCTCGGTGTTGTTGGTTCGAACCTTAAGCCAGGCTTCGTTGACAAAGTTCAACTCGGAATACATAATGTTGCCCCCGAAAGGAGGGTCTGTGAAAATGTAATCTATAGAATTGTCGGGGATTGGCAATGATGTAGCAGAAGCGATACTTACAAGATTCTTTGCTGTAGCATCATACGCCTTAAACAAGTCATCGACCTTTCCTTTAAAACCGTCAAATAGATTCTGTTCAGCAGTCACAGCTGCAATGTACATAGTTCCATTAAGAATTGCATTACCTGCTTTTTCGAGCTTATAACGAGTCATCTTGGTCCCTCTTGCATTCAGATATGACGTAAGAAGCACGTTGAGGAGGACATCATCGCCAATAGCATCCTTAATACATGACGCAACATAAAGGTTTCGCCTCGTATACATGTGGTGAACATGAGTAATATGGGCGTTTCTCGGTTGTTCCGTATTGAAACCAATAGGAAGTTGGTCAGAAGGGACCCAATACGGTAAGGGCATCTGTTCGATTTTCCGTAACAACTCTAAATCGTTCGTATCGGGTCTTTTCTTATGGTACTTGTTATCAGGAGTTTGATACTTGATAGACGCCGGAATTGTTTTCAGTCTGATTAACGATTCCCCAAGGACATCATCATAATATGACTCAGTCGCATTTGTGACGGTCTTTTTGGTATGTACAGAACCGCAATGCGGACACTGGAAAGAATCTCGAATCTTTTGGTTATCGTCGTCAACAGCCACATCGTAAAAAGAGAATTCATTCCCGCAGTTAGGGCAAACATAAACATCAGACCATACGACATAGTTTATCTTTCCGACTCGTCCGTCATAGTGTTTGGTCTCATACATCCAGCCGATGGCGTCCTCAACTTTTTTGATGATACTTAATGCCCTACGCTTAAAAGAAACAGGATTCTGTGGCGAGTTATAATTGTATGCAATAAACGTAGCTATTGGGCTCAAGTCACTACATACCGCATGTCTTTCACCCTCTACAGTGTTCTTCTGTTGCTGGCAAAGGGCACGGGCTTCTGACGTTCCACATTTGTGAGCCGCCACACCGGTCATGCCGGTTCCAGCGAAACCATCAAATACAATATCTCCCGGTTGTGTATAATGTAAAATATACTTCATTATCGCCGGATGCGGAACCTTTGTGTGATAAGTATGTGCCAAATATATAGGGTTACTCCTACCTTCACTAACATCTGTTGCGTAAGGTTCTTTAACCACAAAACTGGAGGAACGCTTCCCCATTGACTCCAGCTTCCCTTTTTCGACTTCCCACTCATCAATGAAGTCCTTTATCCAAGGATTAGGACAGGCTGTGTAATACGGCGGGTCAGAGAGCGCAACGATGTCATCATCAGAACCAATAGGAAAACCTTCGAGAAGCCGCAGGTCCGGAAGCTTCTTCCGCAGTTCTTCACGGAAATACTCACGACGTTTTTCGTCGCTTTCGAATACAATACCTAAACAGGTCACCGGACCGTTATTGACGACATGCTCGTCGTCGAAGGTAAACAATGTATCTGCCATATACGTTACTTCAAGACAATCCTGACTTTGTTACGGTCTTTCCCAGAACATTTCTTGTTAATATACAGCTGAAGCATGCCAGTTGCCTCATCGATGGTCATAGGACGGGTGATGCAGTTGCCGAGTTCCTCAGCGGTAATTTCAACCTTAACGTATCCGCCACAAAGTTCGTCCAGTGCTTGAACCAAAGCTCTTGCGGATTTGTCATCGTTAATAATGGTCATTCCATTTGCCACGGACATCAGGAAGTTTTGCGTCGGTTCATCCATCAGGCCAAGTGCTTCCTGGGATTCCGAAGACAATATGAATGCCTTGATACTCGCCATCCACGTCGTATGAATGGCAATCAATTCATCCTGGAACTCCTGGATAGTTTTCATGTCCTTACCACCACTGGTTTGTGGATTGAAACCAGCGTAAGGTGTTGCCTCCAGGATGCTCTTTACCTTGTCATTAGCAGTACGGAGCTGATTGAAACTCATCTTCCAGATGTTCCAGGCAGAGGTGTTGATGAGTGTGCACCGGCACAGTTCAGAGCACGCCCTGTATTCGCCCGAGTTCAGAATCTTAATCCGTTTCTGTTCATCGAACTCAGTTAGGCAGCACTTATAATACTGTTCAAGATACCATTCAATGTACTTGCCCTTAACTTCATCGAGTTCTGTCGTATAGTTTGTAACCTGACCATCGTTGAGGTCTTTCAGCACATCGGCCACTTTGTTTACAACAGCCTCAATGCTCTTTGCGAGTGCAGTGTCAACCGGCACATACTGTTTTGCCTGGGTTAGATACTGAATTCTGGAATTGAGTTCACCGGCAGTTCTAATGATAGCCTTTGTGTCCTCAAGTTCTTTCTTGTATCCAGCCATCTGCTTAACCACATCAAGAGTATACGGGAAGTTTTTAATTCGTGCCTGTGATGTGAATGTCGATACTTTGTCACAGAAGCCCTTCAGTGCAATCGCATTAGCACGGATGGTGATACCCTTATCCGGTTCAATAATAGTCACTCCTGCCACTTCCAGACCGTTCTTCAACTCTTTAGCATCGAAGGTCGCACACTCGGCAGCAAGCTTCCTCGCTTCAACCACCAATGTGGTGTAGGTACTTTGTTGGTCAAGTTGGTTTGAAAGGTCACGTCCACACAACATCTTCGTTAACTCCCTCATCACCGGGATGTTAACCTCCCTTGGCCGCTTGATGTTTGCGAAGGTGAAGAAGTCATCCGACTGAAGATTGCGAAGCTTCTCCAGTGTACTTGCGTTGATAACATCGCCACTATTCAGCGTGATTTCACACTCACCCATAGCAGCAAGTACGGAAAGCACTTGGAACTCGAAAACGGCATCAAGATGGAAGTCCTTAGTATACCAGACATCATCAGACCGGTCCAGTTTCTCAAGGATTTCGTCCTTGTTGACCACCATATTGGGGTCTCGGTCATTCATCAACTTCAGCACAGTCTGGGCATAGATGCTATCATCCGACACCAGCTCGCCAGCCTTGTAACAACCCAGCCCACTCAGAACGGCCTCGCCGTCCTTGTTACCTTCTGTGGGGCGAATAATCTTAGCAACGGTTCCCTTGATATACCGGTCAAGGTTATCGTGGCAAATGGTCTGGTTTGCATAGGTGAATGCCGGATACTTAGGAAGTTCTGTCGTGAATTGGTCCTCGAAAATAGCGCTGGCAACACTGTCAAAGATTTCCATCTTCGATGCACCAGCCGGAGGCAGCTGATAGGAGTTCAGTGTCCTCGCCTCGTCTTCCTTGTAGAAGACCTGTGTCCCGGTCAAATAGCAGGCATCAAAGGCACGGCGGGTCTTGATGAACAGGTCATCGCACTTGCCCTTGTAGTGAACCTTCTGAGCAGTATCCGCCGAATTGTATAGGCTGTATGCTGCTCCGTATAGCACCACCAGGTTCTTGAAATCATCGCTTAGGTTGTCCATCACGAAGTACACCTCATCATTTTCCATGTTCCTGTTCTTCTTGTCCGTCTGGAACATTGGCATGAAAATCATGTAGAAGTGCTGCTTCGGATGTGTCGTGGACTTCTCGCTGGGGTTTCCCAGGAATACATAGCCGTCCCTGGTAATCTTGTGGCTACGCCACTCCAATTCGTGCGTGTAAATCTGGAATCCAGTACGATATGGATTTGACGTGATTCCGAGGACCTCTACGATAAACCGGAAGAAGGCCTCGTCCTTTCGACTCACCGGCATCGTTTCGGCATATTGGGCAATCAGCTGGTCAAAGTTCACGCCACCTTCTGTGCGAAGATGATACTCGCCATTTTCCTCGTTGATGTCGAAATACTGACCGGATGTTGCCTTGATAACAAGTTTTGCCGTAGCATCCACACTATCGACCAACAGTTCCTTGCTATCAGCGAAATCGTCAGTGATACAGAGGTCCTCGACAAAAGTCTCGGCACGAGAACCGTTCCTCTTGTTGAGGTCGCCCTGAAGGAGCTTGATGGCACAGGCGTTCACCAATCGCTTTGCTGTAGGAATCTGTGACTTCCGAGAACCAGTGAAATTACTGTCTATCTTGTCATGGACAATATGAACTGTATCGGCGACTGTCTTAAAGTCAGGGACCGCCATCAGACCGGTATCGGCCATCATCTGTTCCCAGTATTGGTCGTAGGTGATGAGTCCAGGGTTGTCATTGGGAATGTCCTGGTCTGCAATCTTTTCAAACTGCCTCGTAAGGGTTTTGAGAACCTCACGTTGAGCACGCCCCAACCTGATACGTTGAAAGTTGTCGAAATATGACGGGTGTACCGGGAACAGTTCAACATAGTCCTGAAGGTGGGAATGCATGTCGCTGAACAATGGGATGAACTTCTCCAAGTGAGTCCGGATTGCCTTCTTCTGTTGTTCCGATTTCCGGAGTAAACGGTGCTGTACGACGAACGAAACATCCTCCTTGCGGATAGTCAAGTCAGTGTAGCGGTCCTTCACCTTCAACATCATTTCTGCTGCGAAGGCGAACTCTTTCGACTGGTATATCATCTCCTGGACGCCGAACATAAAGGCGAAACGACCCTTAGCGCACTGTTGTCCTAAAGCTTGGAGTACCTGCAAATCCTGGTTCAACTGTCCCACGGCAGCATGTCCTTTGAGGTACGCCAGCAACTCGTCGATGATGATGAGCAGCCCCTTATCAGGGAACTTTTCCTCGAAGGCGACCATCATTTCGTCCAACTGCTCACTGTACATCTTAAGCGACTCCGGGTCAAACTTATAGTCCACACCCAGTTCGTCCAGGAAACGCTGAATCTGGAAGGTCACGATGTCCCAGAGCTTCCGGTCCGTTTGCATCTCGAAACGATGCACCTTGAACTTTCCGGCAATCGGTGCGAGAACCAGTTTAGCCTTATCATTGGCCACCTTGTCCAGATATGCCTCATTCTCAGCAATCAGGGACACCAATGACATCAAGTGACTCTTACCGGTGCCGTAGTTACCGATAATCTGGATGCCCTTCTGGTTCCGTTCACCGAACCTGAGATTACGAACGATTTCAGGTATAATCGTCTCAACGAAGTAGTCCGGATAAACGAATGTCTTTATGATGTCCTCACGATAGTCGCTGCTACCAAGCTTGTCCAATTGGATAACATCGGTAATCGGTTCGAATTGCAGGATGTCACGGTATTTCATAAAACGATGTAGTTGATGTCTGACTGTGTGATGCTGTAACCTGATGATGAACGGAGGAAGTAGAGCTTGTCCTTGGTGATTTCACCTGGCCACAGGAGAATTACCAGGGTGTTACGTGAAACACGACGCAGCAGTTCCGGCACATCGATGTGCAACTCTGGTTCGAACAAGATACCCGGATTCTCGATGACGACCACATCACCAAGGGTCGGCTCCACAAAAGTGTGCTCACGAATGATTCTGTTGACGGCTTCTTGTACAGAGAACTGGAATGCGAGCTCGTTATGCCGGTCAAATGCCGGAATTGCCTTTGCGAGTTCTCGACCCATGTTCAGTACCCTGTCATCACCGGAAGGGGAACTGACACCCAAGACAGCCATGCGATACCTCGGAGCCGACGATAGGAATCGCTCCAGTGCCAGGTCGTATTGGTTACCACAAAGTGTCATCATCAGGTACATTGGGACTTAATCTTTCAAAGATACGAATTTTTGCCAAACAAACCCCACAAGACAAGACGCATATTAGCCAATTGAGTTTATGGAACCAAGTTCTAATCAGGTTGACGCATATCTCCCTGTTCTCGTCTCTCTCTCCCGTTGAAATCGTCTCTTTTGCCCAGCAGACATTCTTGCCCTCACTTCTGGTTTGGGATTCCTTAGGCTCTGGGAAATATGGAATCGTGTCTGTGGGTTGTTCATGTTTCCCTTTGGAGAACACCAGCGTACATTTTCGACCCGATTGTCTCGCTTGTCTCCGTTGATGTGTTCTACCTGGGTCTCTCCCTGCTGTGGGGCTGGCAAGAATGCAGTGGCGACAAGTCGATGCATGCGGTAATAACGGACCTTCTCGTCCTTTCTTAACGCCACTTTTACGTAGCAACCTAATCGGGCTCTTGTCCTAAGTATCCTAACCACCCCTTTGTTCATGTAGTTCAAGCTTCTGACACGGCCGAAGTTACTTACTTCGTACAACCCCTCATAGCCCCTGATAGGTAACCAAACCTCGCCTAAGTAATATTTTAAGTTCATTGTCAAATCTTTTGACAATAAATAGTCGTCAGGCTTAGTTTGTTTGTTAAGGTTGTGAAAAAAGTTAGGTTTACGTGATATTTATTCCTGCAAGACTTGTGTTTTGATAAAAACGCCTGTATAATTGGCAAAACGCAACCAGCGCCGAATCCCAACCAGAGAGGTGGACCCAAATCACCACTTATCAAGGTGAAGGTTGCATCAATAATAATGCGTTTAAGATATGGAAACAATTGTTAACATTCGACAAACTCAAACTTGTTGCACCCATCAAGTCCATAGTGATTCTTGACGAGAATCGGTTCACGTGTGATACTGCCGGTGGTCAACGAACCAGGTTAAAATTTCGACAAAAGAAGCCGTTCTTTTTGTCTATTGACGTGAATTATAGGGACCGAGAGGTGGTCGTGGAATTCACCGGCAAGGTACTTGGCGGTGAATACCCAAGACTCATTACTTTTGAAACTATCTGGAGGTGCTTCAATAACATTAACGCATTAGGTTTTTGTCTTCTTGACGTTGAGGCTATGATGGAAGCCGATGTCGTCAAATGCGACGTGACTCATGACGTGAAAATACCCGATGTGCCAAAATTGTCCAACTATGTCCGCAACCACATACGAAACTACCGGCTGTATGTGTGTCGGAAACTACCGAACGGAAACCTCGTCCTCGAAAAGAACGTGACCAGTAATCGCACCAAGAAAAGACTGACCATATACGACAAGGGCAAAGAAATGCAGAAAGCTGAGAACAAACAGTTTACCACAATGAACAGGTTTGAAGGGGCCTATGACGGAGTTTGCCGCTTTGAGCTCAACCTAAACTGTAAGGAACAGATAAGGAAAGCCCTACACATAGACAATACCAGATTACCGGCGGTCCTAAACTCTGACGCAAATCCAATCTTAGATTTTTTAAACGAAACTGTCGAACACAGTATGGCCACCCCGCCGGTTAATAACGTGAAATCCTTGAAGAACTGGTTACTTCTTAAGTATTGCGACTTTGACTTGGAGAAACTGGAAGCCACACTACGAGAACTCAGGACAAGCCGTGGTACAAGCATCAAGAAGGAGCTGGAACCGTACAAGGCGTTGATGGCTCAAATGACAAACGTCCCAGGTGATGACTGTTGGAACCCCATACTTGACCAACTCAGTCACTTCTCTTGATGCGACTCCAGGTTGGGGAGAAAGTCGAAGCTCAATGCGTTAACCTTACCATGAAGTGTTTCACGGATATAATCCGCATACACTCGCTCTGTGACCTCCGTTGATGTGTGTCCAAGAAGGCGTGAAACCTGATACATGTCAAGTGGGTGTTTCTCGTCGTTAAGAGCGTTGATAGCGAAGGAATGACGTGCACAATGAAAAGACAGTGTGAACGGCAGTTTCAGTTTACGTCCAATAACATTTAGAGCTTGATTGACCTTCCTATCGGCGTTGTTCCTTGCCAGGTAAATCGCAGCTGCGTCATTGAGGTCGAATTCATCGTCCAGCAAGTCAAAAACAAATCTTTCACGCCTACCCATAGCTTTCCATTTGGTCAGAATCTGAATAGCTGGAGGTGTTAGCGGAACAGTATTTCGCTGTTTTTGGTATTTCAGGCTCTTGATGAGGACTTTCTTCAGTTCCTTCTTGACGAAATCGATATTCTTCCACTGAAGCGTCATCACATCAATCAAACGTAACCCACCAGCGTGGAAAGCAAACAAAAACATTTCGATGTACTCCTTCCGACGGGTTTCGGTGTCTGTGTTATAAAACTCAACCAGCTGTTTAATCTGAGCCCTATTAAGATACTTGTCATCAACCCTATCGTCGTCTATGGACGACGCATCGACGACCACTCGCTTCTCCCTGATTTCATTGTAGATTTCCTCAGGGATGTAGTGTTTCATCGCAGCCATCCTGCATGCAATTATGATGGGTGTCAAAGAGTGGTTTATGGTGGCATTTACATTCTCCTTCACATCTTTCCGATACTCAATGTACTCATCAATCAAGTCACCGGTAATCTCTCCAAGATAGATTGAGTCAGGCTTATACGTTCCTTTCCCTCTGGCTCGCAAGAATTCTCGGAATACCTTTAAGCCAGACAACCCATTTTGGTATCGGCTGTACTTGATTTGGTTAGCGTTTAGCCGATTCTTTAGGCTCTCCTCAACAAATTGAATGAAATCACGCCCTTCATCGTCTCTTGTCAACGGCGCATCGTGAAGCAGGGAACGTATGATTTCCTCATTGAGTTTCCCTGGATGTTTCTCTGAGTATTCCCGGATTCTATCATCCATATTACTCAGGTGGTGTAACATCCTGTTGGTATCTCTGATATAATCCTCACCATACGAGGAGCGTAAACCACCTTTACCGGCATTGGCACCTTGGTTCCAATCCCTCACTCTTGCCTTAAATGGTGCGGCCTTGCGAATGATAGAGCGATTATAGTTGTATTCGTAATAGATGGTGTATGACTTTGAAGAATCAAAGCCAGTCTTGGGATACTTCAAACGAAGTTTACCGATTACCGCAGTTTTCTTGGCTCTACCCATATCGTATTACAATATTCAGGAGGATGATACAAAGGTACTGCAAATAGACAAACAAATCAAGAGGTACCGGCAATAGAGGTTCGCAAATAGACAAACTTATCATGGTTCAAAACAAGGTAAAACAAGGAGAGACAAACATTCAATGCTTGCCTCTCCACGTTGATTATCAGACTATTACGAGGAATAACACCCCGTCTTTTTAATCAATATTCTTCCTCGTTAAAGAAAAAATCATCCTTCGTGGGATAATCGGGCCAGATGTCTTCGATGGATTCGTAGATCTCGCCGTCGTCTTCCAGTTCCTCCAGGTTCTCGACCACCTCGTCGGGGGCGCAGGTGCGGGTGGCGTAATCGATCAGTTCTTCTTTGGTGGCCGGCCACGGAGCGTCGTCCAGGCTGCTGGCAAGTTCAAGGGTCCAATACATATCGTTGTCCTTTAATTGGTTATTTATCAATCTTTTCGGAAACCCCGGAAGGGTCTTCCGCGCATTTGGGGCTGCAAAGATATACAAAAAAACGATAGAATGAATTTTTTTCGCTAATTTTGCAGTCCAAATTTTACCGTCGCAGGGCGCAACAAATACAATACCATGGCATACCGGAAAATCGAAGAATACGACGAAAAAACCACGAAGGAACTCGCAGGGCATGTGAAGGCCATTCTCAAGCTGCTGGGCGAGGACCCGGAGCGCGAGGGGCTCGTCAAGACGCCCGAGCGCGTGGCGAAGGCCTGGCAGTTCCTGACGCAGGGCTATGAGCAGAGCGGCGAGACCATCGTCCGTTCCGCCGTATTCACGGAGCCGTACAGCCAGATGGTCCTCGTCAAGGACATCGAGCTGTTCTCCCTGTGCGAGCACCACATGCTCCCGTTCATCGGCAAGGCCCATGTCGCCTACATCCCGAACGGCCGCATCACCGGTCTTTCCAAGATCGCCCGCGTGGTGGAGACTTATGCCCGCCGCCTGCAGGTCCAGGAGCGCCTGACCGAGCAGATCCGCGACTGTATCCAGGAGTCCCTCCACCCGATGGGCGTCGCTGTCGTCATCGAGGCCATGCATACCTGCATGTCCATGCGCGGCGTGGAGAAGTCCAACGCCGTCACGACGACATCGGCCTTCTCCGGGATCTTCCTCAAATCGTTCAAGACCCGGAACGAGTTCCTGCAGCTGATCGGGAAATAATTACTTTCCGCCCGCCATATGGATGAAGTACCGGAACGGCGCCAGCCAGGTGTCGTCCGTACGCGCCATGACTTCCGGATGGAACTGGAACGCGATGAGGCGGTCGCCATATTCGTAGGCCTCCACGATGCCGTTGTCGGCATAAGCCGTCACCCGGATGCCGGGCGCAACCTTCTTCACGGCCTGGTGATGGAAGGAATTGACCGTCAGGGAATCCTGACCGAACAGGCTATACAGCACACTCCCCCTCTCCACACCGATCCGGTGCCAGGCGCCACCGCCGTGCTTTACCAGCGTATCCACCTGCGTCGGGATATCCTGGTACAGCGAACCGCCCAGGACGACGTTCATCAACTGCTCGCCCCGACAAATGGCCATGATGGGCTTCTTCGCGTCGAGCGCTGCGCGCATCAGCATCAGGTCGCTCTCGTCCCGGAGGGTATCCACCTTTACCGTCTCGTTCCAGACGGTCTCCCCGTAATAGGAAGGGTCCAGGTCCGGGCCGCCGGAAAAAATGACACCGTCCACCTGCTTCAGAAGGGCGGCCGCCAGGGCGGGATCCGCCACCGTCGGGAAAATGACCGGGATGCCACCGGCGCGTGCGACGGCTTCGGTGTAGTTGGCGGACAAGGACGCGGCACCGGCCGTGGTACGTCCGCAGGAAATGCCGATGAGCGGCGCGGACGGCCGGCAGGCCCATACCGCGGCGACGGCAAGGAGGAGGATCAGGATACGCTTCATAAACACAAAAGTAGCACAATTCCGGGAATTATGCTACTTCCAATCAGGATATGTCGGTTCGCTTATTTCAGATAGGCGTCCGTGACGACCTTCTGGCTGCGGGCGATGAAGTCGCTGAGGGCCTTGCCCTTGAGCATGCCGTTCGCCAGGAGGGCCAGGTCGGTGATCTGGTGCAGGATCTCGTTCCCGGCCGCAAAGGCCTCCACATCGGCCCGATGGGCCTTGCGGACCTCTTCGCGGGCCTTGCGGGCGGCGTCCTTCTCCGCGTCGGAGGCATCGGACGGGGCCTCGGCCGGCAGTTCGCCCTGCGGGGCGACCTCGGCCTGCTTCGCAGCCCAGATCTTCGCCACCAGCGGGTTCTCCATATTGACGGTGATGTTGTAGCTCTCAGGCATCTCGCCATAGAAGTTCATGCCACCGCCGAGGGCGCTCATCTCACGGTAACGGCGCATGAACTCGCTCTGGGTGATGAGGATCGGAGCCGCATCGGCGCCCAGGTTGTCGCCCGTCACGAAGTAGTCCTTACCCGTGGGAAGGACGGCCTTGAACAGGTTCTCGAGGTCGTAACGCTCGTCTTCCTTCATCTGAGGTTTCACCTTTTCCTCCTTCGGGATCAGGTTCTCCACGGCGTCGGAGTCCACGCGGGCGAAGCGGGTGTCCTCGAGTTTGCGCTCAAGCAGGTTCACATAGTGGGAATCCAGCTCGCAGTCCATCAGGAGCACGTCATAGCCCTTGGACTTGGCAGCCTCCACATAGGCGTACTGGCCTTCCACATCCGTCGCGTACAGGTAGACGCGTTTCTTGTCCTTATCCGTCTGGTTGCCTTCCACGGCCGTCTTGTACTCGTCGAAGGAGAAGTACTTGCCGTCCGTATTCTTGAGGAGGGCGAACTTCACCGCGCGGTCGCAGAACTTCTCGTCCGTGAGCATGCCGTATTCGATGAAGAGCTTGAGGTTGTCCCACTTGGCCTCGAGGTCCGTCCGCTGGTTCTTGAAGATATCCTCCAGGCGGTCGGCGACCTTCTTGGTGATGTAGGTCGATATCTTCTTGACATTGGCATCGCTCTGCAGATAGCTTCGGGAGACGTTCAGCGGGATATCCGGGGAGTCGATGACACCGTGCAGCAGGGTCATGAAGTCCGGGACGATATTGTCCACATGGTCCGTCACGAACATCTGGTTGCAGTACAGGGAGATCTTGTTCCGGTCGATGGCGACGCGCTCCTTGATCTTCGGGAAGTACAGGATGCCGGTGAGGTTGAACGGATAGTCCACGTTCAGGTGGATGTAGAACAGCGGTTCCTCGTTCATCGGATACAGGGCGCGGTAGAACGAGAGGTAGTCCTCCTCCTTGAGGTCGGACGGGGACTTGGCCCACAGGGGCTCGAGGCCGTTGATGACCTTGTCCTTGTCCGTATCGACATACTTGCCGTCCTTCCACTCCTGCTCCTTGCCGAAGACGATCGGAACGGGCATGAACTTGCAGTACTTGTTCAGGAGGCCTTCGATGCGGGCCTTTTCCGCGAACTCCGCGGAATCATCGTCCAGGTACAGGGTGATGACCGTGCCGCGGTCCTTCTTCTTGATCTCCTCCATCTCATAGGCCGGCGAGCCGTCGCAGCTCCATTTCACGGCCTTCGCGCCTTCCTTCCAGGAGAGCGTTTCGATGGTAACCTTCTTGGACACCATGAACGCGCTGTAGAAGCCGAGGCCGAAATGGCCGATGATGCTGCCGATCTGGTCCTTGTACTTCTCCAGGAACTCGCCCGCGGACGAGAAAGCGATCTGGTTGATATACTTGTCCACTTCCTCTTCGGTCATGCCGATACCTTCGTCGATGACCTTCAGGGTCTTTTTCTTCTCATCCAGTTCGATGCGGACCTTGAGGTCCCCCAGTTCGGCCTTGCAGTCGCCGGAAGCGGCGAGGGCCTTCAGCTTCTGGGTGGCATCCACCGCGTTCGCGACCAGCTCGCGGAGGAAGATCTCATGGTCGGAATACAGGAATTGCTTGATGACGGGGAAAATGTTCTCGGTGGTTACACCGATCTGTCCTTTGTTTGCCATATCTAATGTCTGTTTAATGCAAAAAACCGACCCCCGCAGGGGCCGGTCTCAAATACTCAAATTGCAAGCCAGTCCACGCAGGACTGACAAAATGTCACTAGAACCGGCAACCGATTCCCGCCCGGAGACCGAGATTCATCGTTCCCATGGAAACTTCGGCGATACCGTAGATTTTACGACCGAACTGAATGCCCACCGGAACGGCCTGGAAGGCCGGTTGGATATCCGCGCCGCCGATGCCGGCAAAGGCGCTCTTCTCCGCGGAGAAGCCGCTCAGGACACCGAGGCCCAGCCCGACGCCGGAATACATATTGAACACATCGGAACGGACATACGTGAAGCGGACGTTCGGCAGCAGGTAGACGGCCGTCGCGGAAATGCGGCCGCTTGCCTGAACGGGATTCGCCCAGAAGTTCGCCCCGGCCACCTGCACGCCCACGGTGAACCATTTCCGAAGCTTGAAAGCCACTTCTCCCGTCAGGAGGCCCACACAGTGGACCTGGTTGCCGTGGTATCCGGAATAATTGGAGGAAGAAGGCCCCGCAATGGCACTGTAATGCGCATTCAGGAAATCTTCCGCAGCCAGCCGCGGATAGAAAGAATAGGTGACAGAGACTTCCGTCTGGGGATACAACTCCCGGAACCGCTGGGCATACAGGGCCTGCACACCGAACAGCAGGACCAGCAGGATAGCAAATCTTTTCATGTCAAATCGTTTATGCTAAAATGCAAGAAGGTCCGGAATCTTGCATCCGGACCTTCTCAAAAAACACTTTCTTATTTGTACAGGAACCGGCGGATGGACATCTTCGGGGTCTTCTCGAAGGGCTTGTCCATCAGTTCCACCTTCGCGATCTGGCTGTAACCCGGGAACTGGCGGTTGGCGCCGCGGCGGATGTTCTCCGGGATCTCGGCCTTGGCCTCGGGATCGAGGAGGGCCTTGGCGATGGCCTGCT
>JAEEGK010007253.1_pt1 | contig 26430 bp, 26 predicted proteins | sample 8958771 | NCBI WGS metagenome assembly JAEEGK01 (sample SAMN16246547, study PRJNA631951) | gut metagenome | biome: gut microbiome; feature: rumen; material: SC-attached | host: Bos | place: Iran: Karaj | collected 2018-10 | reverse complement strand
TCCGGAGTATATTTTTTATCAAAAAACATTTAGAGCGGTTACGGATAAAACTTTGAGAGATGAAGATTTGGATCATCTTAATCTCATTGCCTTTGCAAGATTCGGTCAAAAACCTGATTATTATATATATGATTTCGAATATGGACTTGTGTTTAATGTATCAGATATTGGTATGTTAAAGACGGATAAGTCTATTATGATAGCGGATGAAACGCTGAAAAATGATATCATCTCCAAACTTGAGGAATTAAATGCTGAAGATTGGTGGGGAGTTACTTATGATGAAAACAGCATAGAATTACAGAATTGGTTCGATGAATCGGATTATGGTGATTCGTGGTATCTATGGCTGAAGTTTGATAACGGGGAAGTGATAAGTCTTAGAGGTGCCGGATATGATGCAACTGTTTATGGTACTGCGGAGTTAAATGAATTTCATCAATATATAAGATCTTTGGCAGTTTCTGATTAATCCTTATAATTTCCTTATAATTGTCTTTTATTCTCTTAACTGTCAGGAGGATATTAGACATGAAAGATATTAAAACAATCACAAATAAAGGACTTTCTGGTTTTGCCCTGAAATACATCGCACTTTTCTCTATGGTCCTTGACCATATCCATTACTTCTTCGAGTATACCGGACGTATTCCCATCTGGTTTTCATGGGTGGGAAGACTTGCGGCCCCTCTCTTTCTTTTCTGCCTCATAGAGGGATTCATACATACCCATGACAGGAAAAAGTACTTCCTCAAGGTATATGTGATCGCTGCCATCATGGGACTCATTCAGTTCGGCTTCTATAACGTGCTGAGCGGCTTCGTAAGGGGCGACGGCTTTATCCCTGCAAATGCAATGCTTTCGAGCTTTGTGATTCTCATGGTCGTAATGCAGGGAATGGACATGATCGCACACAAGAAGATCTTTAGGGGATTGTTACTTGCCTTAGTGCCTATCCTTCTTCCCTATATCTTCAATCTTGCGGTATATATGCCCCTTATGAACTCAGGAAATTCCACCGGGCTTTTCGTTGCGAATCTGATCAACTACTCGGTTCTGCCCCTTCATACCTTCATCGTTGATGGTGGCACAATGACACTGATCGAGGGCATGATCTTATTCGGATTTTCATACCTTAGGAACAAAAAGGTTCGTATATATGCTTACCTTGTATTCGAACTTTTTGCCGGCTTTGTGCTGGTGGGACTGATGATGGGCGGCCTTAATTCAAAGGTTTTGTTTTTCGAAGCCTATGAATGGATGAGTATATTCGCAGTTCCTCTTATGCTCTGCTATAATGGGGAACGGGGTAAAGGAAATTCCGGGTTTTTCTACTTCTTTTATCCCGCACATGTGTACATCCTGTACGCATTATCAATCCTTGTTTATGCGGTGGTTAAATGAAAATTTTGGCTGTAGATGATGAACCCGGTATTTTAAGGGTCATCAGGAAAGCTCTGGAAAAAGAATACGAAGTCGTCACGGTCTGCAGGCCCCACGAGCCCCTTCCCGCAAAATATTCAGACATAGATCTTATCATCCTGGATGTGATGATGCCGGGAGAGGACGGGTACGAGATCCTTCAAAGGATCCGTGGAGATGCGGCTTGCCCGATAGTATTTCTCACGGCTAAAGCTCTGGAAGAGGATGTTATCTACGGTCTGGCCCTCGGTGCAGATGATTATCTGCGAAAGCCTTTCTCGGTAGCTGAGCTCAGAGCCAGAGTCTCGGCCCATATCAGAAGGGATAAAAGGGAGAATGAATCCTGCATAAGATCCGGGGAAATAGCCCTTTATCCGTCAGCCAGAATGGTAAAAGCAGGCGGGGAGGATATAAATCTTACCAAAAGCGAATTTGACATCATGCTTCTCCTTGTCAGGAACAAAGGGCAGGCTTATTCCAAAGAGCAGATTTACGAGAATGTGTACGGATATGAGAAATCCGGTGATGAATCGGCCATAACCGAGCATGTCAAAAACCTTAGAAAAAAGCTTTCCGCAAAAGGGTATGATCCGATAGAAACCGTATGGGGTATAGGATACAAATGGAAAAAGGACGAATAAGTATAGGGCAAATGATGGGGATATACATTTTCTCCATTATTTGCCTGTTGTTCATTACAGCGGCATTAAGTGTCATATCGGTAACGATGTGGCTGAATTCTGCTTCTTATACAGAGCCCGGACAGCTGGACAGAGATGTCGAAAGCTGGATCTCGGAATCTAAAGTAAACGGTGTATTTGATACGTCTTCTTTTCCGAATGGGGCAGGATGTATAATAATCGGGGAAAACGGGGAAGAAATATATACCCGGTTTGACACATCCGGAGAAAAGGCTCTCAGAGACTTTATTTCGGAGTTTGAAAACACACCGGAGTGCAGGATCTTAAGAGGACAGGATGTATATCTGAAGGCCGGTATCGGCGGGAAATCCGCATACATTCACTATAGCCTTAGGGTAAAATATGAATATACGGTTTTCATATTGATAATCCTTGTTTTTGCTCTTGTTGTGGTGGTTCCGACGGTCATTGTCATCAGGAAGATAAATAAGGCGGTAAAAAGGGTGGAGGATCATGCCGAGCGCCTCAAAGACCAAGATCTTTCGGAAAAGGGCGTCAGTACGGGGATTAAAGAGATCGATGAGATATCTCTTGCAATAGACAGCCTCAGGGACTCTCTTTCCGAGTCGCTGGAGGCAAAATGGAAGGATGAGCAAAGGACCAAGACAGAGATGGCTCAGATCGCCCATGACCTTAAGACACCCCTTACGATCATCCGCGGAAATGCCGATCTTCTCTTGGAAAACACTGATAATGATGAGGATAGAGAGTCGCTCAGAAGTATCATAGAGAACGCCGAGAAGATATCAAGGAGCGTTCTGGAGATACTTGAAAGGTAGTCTCCGTAGTCTTTTTCATAAATTATTATATGTAAACTCTTAAACAAATCTTAAAGCAGCGCATAATAGATTCTTAAACTTAAAAGTGGCACAATAACTAATGTGATCACAACCGGAGGTAAAATGGCAGGAATTATGAATGATAATACCAAGCAGACAGTTCTTGTATGTGACGACGAGAAGGACATCGCAAATGCGATAAGCCTTTTCCTCAAATCAGAAGGATACGAAGTCAAAACGGCATCAAACGGAAAAGAAGCCATAGAAATCCTTGAAAGCGAAGAAATTCATCTTGTCCTTTTGGACATTATGATGCCTGTTATGGACGGAGTAACCGCTCTTTCCAAGATTCGAGAATTCAGCAATGTTCCTGTCATAATGCTCACTGCCAAAAGTGAGGATACCGACAAGATTTTGGGTCTGAACCTGGGTGCGGACGATTATGTAACTAAGCCATTCAATCCCGTTGAGCTAATGGCCAGAGTTCGTTCGGGACTTCGCAGATATATGCAGCTCGGTGGAAATACTGCAGCCGGCGCCGGTGAAGAAGAGCTTGTATGCGGAGGCATCAGAGTCGTAGACCGTACCAAAGAAGTATGGCTTGACGGGGAGCCTGTTCGCCTTACCCGTACCGAATATGATATTCTCAAGTTTTTGATGGAAAATCCCGGAAATGTTTATTCTCCTACCGAGATCTACAAAGAGGTATGGAAGGATAACTGTATGGGAACAGAGAGTATCGTTGCGGTTCATATAAGACATTTAAGAGAAAAGATTGAGATAGATCCTTCAGATCCCAGATACCTCAAGATGATCTGGGGCAGAGGATATTACATTGATAAGTCCAATGTGTAACTTGAGAGGAAAAGAATGACTAAGAGTGATGACGAAAAAAAGGAGCGTCGTAAGCACGGAGCAATCTTCTGGTTCATACTTACCTGTTTGACCGGTATTGTGACCGGCATTGCCATTGCGGTAGCAGTGTTACTCGGTGAGTATGGTCTGTATGACAGTACCAGAATGTTCCGTAATAATGTTAATGAAAGATTATTAAAAAATTACGCTGTTTATGCTCTGTCGGATTATAAAGACGATTTCAGACTTGAACAGCTTGAAAAAACAAATTTTCGTTATGGTGTATATTCAACGGATGATCCGACGAGTGTAAACCTTGAAAAAGAATCATCTTATTTAGTATGTACTCTTCCGGAAGAGGTGCTGGCAGGTGACAAGACCGAATTATTCAAATACAGCGCAACACTCGGAGACTATTCCATATTTCAGTATGATATCGACAGTCTTCCCGGAACAGGAGCATATATTACCAACTGGAGCAACTATAATGACAGTAATGTCGTAGTTGAACAGCATCATATTTTAAAATTCATTTATACCTGGAATACGGACATGGCATATGTCCTTACGGAAGATTATTATTACTTCCCCGTCACTTTGTCCATGGATATGTCCGAACTGTATCAGATATACAGAGGACAGGATTTTGACTTATATTCGGAAGGAAGGACAGGCTGGTCGGACGACGTCATAGAACATTGTAATATGTATATCTGCACCGAATACGGAGATTGTGTAGATATTTATCCTTCGGATGTTACCGTATGTAAGTCGGAGGATCTTGGTGACTATGTTTCTGCGGTAAAATGCGACTTTGACAGCTGGGAGATAGATTTCCAGGATTGGACCGTTACAACCAACGAAACATCGGATGATATCATAACCGGAACAGATTGTTATCTTATCGCCTGTGTGGCAGATCCTTTGGATAAGAGTAAGGATGACCTGTTTGTAAGGGCGGATCCATGGGTTGAACTTGCGTGCAAGTGGAGACCTCTTCCCATAGTCGTAGCGGTATTATTCGGAATTCTTACCATTATCTGTTTTGTTTTCTTCATGATCCGCTTTGTTGCTTTCTTGGGGAAAGGCGTACGATATCTTTCATATCAGTGCCGTGAAAACATCGGACTTTTATGGAAAACTATCGGAATATGCGTTCTGTGCACACTTGCAGAATTTCTCATTCTGGTGCCTGCACTTTCAGAGGGCGCGTCCGAAATCGTGATCCTGGGATGGATATTCCAGACACTGGTTTTGGTACCGCTGTTCATCGTAAGTGTTCTTCAGCTTAACAGGATCGCCAAGGGAGCGGAAAGACTGGCTAACGGAAACCTTCATACTCCCGTTGATACCAGGCGTATGTTCTATGATTTCAAGAAGATCGGTAACGGTATAAACTCCGCAAGCGTCGGACTTGAAAAAGCACTTGATGAACGTATGAAGAGTGAGAGATTTAAGACGGAACTTATATCAAATGTCTCACATGATATCAAGACTCCGCTTACATCCATTATCAGTTATGTAGAGCTTCTGAGAGAACAGCCCGCAGATGAGCCTGCAAACCGTGAGTATCTCGGAACATTGGAACGTCAGGCTATCAAACTCAAGAAACTTCTTGAAGATCTGATCGAAGCATCCAAGGCCCAGACCGGCAATCTCAAAGCCGAGCTCTCACCCTGTAATGTAAATATGGTACTTCACCAGGTTATCGGTGAGTACGAAGAAAGACTGGCAGCTTCCGAACTGATCCTTAAGATCCATGTTCCCGAAGAGCCTATCAATATCCTGGCAGACACAAAGCATCTTCAGAGAGTTTTGGATAATCTGCTGGTAAATGTATCTAAGTATTCCCAGCCGGGCACAAGGGTTTACATCAACCTCACCGGCGGTTCCGATAACGCAGCAATAGAAATAAAGAATACCTCACGTGAAATGCTTAATATGTCAAGCGATGAACTGCTTGAAAGATTCACAAGAGGTGACTCCTCCAGAGGTTCCGAAGGAAACGGCCTCGGCCTTTCGATCGCCCAGAGTCTCATGGAGCTTATGAACGGCAGGTTGAATCTTGTCGTGGACGGCGATCTTTTCAAAGTGATCCTACTCTTCCCCAGAGTTATGGATATACCGGAGAAATCAACCCCTGATCCGGTAGACTAAGCCTAGAAACGCCCCGGTCGCGCCCGGGGCGTTTCGTTTATTTATTGTAACCACATGATGGCCGTACTATAATAAAAAGCGGGCTGACAAAAGGGGCACGACCCCGGTGTCAGTTTGATTTTCAAAACAAAAATTAGGGGAAAAACAAAATGAATCTCAAAACAGCTTTCGAGCCGTATTTCAAAATCGGCGCAGCAATCTCTAACTATAATCTTCATGTACCTGCTCATATGAAGCTTCTTACTTCGCAGTTCAGCAGCTTTACCTGTGAAAATGACATGAAGCCGATGTTTTATCTGGACAGGGATGCCAATAAAAGTGACCCTGAAAAGTATAATCTTTCACCCGCTCTTACATTCGACAAAGCAATCCCTTATCTGGAGTTTGCCAAAGCAAACGGTATCGCAATGCGCGGTCACACTCTTGTGTGGCATAACCAGACTCCCAAGTGGTTTTTCCATCAAAGATATAATGAGAATTTCCCTCTTGCTGACAGGGAGACGATCCTTGCAAGGCTTGAGAGCTATATTCACGGAGTTCTTGATTTTGTTCAGACCGAATATCCGGGAATAATATATGCGTGGGACGTGGTTAATGAGGCGGTTGATGAGGGCGATTTCAGAAAATCCGTATGGACCAAGACCGTCGGAAATGATTACGTAATAAGGGCATTTGAATTTGCGAGAAAATATGCTGCGCCGAATGTAGCACTTTTCTACAATGATTATGAAACAGCTCAGGAGTGGAAGAGAGACTTTATCATAGAGAATATCTTAAAGCCGCTCATGGAAAAAGATCTTGTAGACGGAATGGGAATGCAGTCCCATCTTCTCATGGATCATCCGGATGTTGTGGCATACCGCACCGCTCTTGAGATGTACGGCAAGCTCGGATTGCAGATACAGATAACAGAGCTGGATATGCATAATGCCGATCCCTCTGAAGAGTCTATGAAGGCACTTGCTGACAGATATGCCGAGTTTTTCAGGATCTATCTGGATGCAAAAAAGAACGGCAAGGCCAATATCACAAGCGTAACCTTCTGGAATCTTCTGGATGAAAACAGCTGGCTTTCCGGATTCAGGAGAGAGACCAGTTATCCTCTTCTGTTTTGGAAAAACTGTCTTGCAAAGCAAGCATACTATTCGGTTCTTGAAACAGCGATTTCAAAAGAGAATATCGATAAATGGGAACCTGATTATTCGGAAGAAGACTATAAGCCTGTGGGACTTCCCGAGAGGACTATGAATAACTTCCGTGAGAACATCTGGAAGGATGGGGAATATACCTATGAAGCTTCTTATGGTTTTGTTCCCAATATATTCGCCTATGTCCATAACGATGATGAGAAGCATGACTGTATGCTCATGGTTCCCGGCGGCGGATATTGTATGGTCGTACCTCATGAAGCGGAACTTCCGGCTCTTGAATTCTATAACCGCGGAATGAATGTTTTTGTACTTACATACACAACGGATATCACCATGTCTGTTCCTCTTAAGAAGCAGCCTCTTAACGATATTTCAAGAGCCGTCAGATTCATCAGAAAAAATGCTGCGCAGTACGGTGTTGAAGGAAAAAGATTTGTAGTGTGCGGATTCTCTGCAGGCGGGCATGTATGTGCAAGCCTTGCGGTTCATTATTCCGATGTTAAAGATCCTGATCCGGAATACGACAGGATATCAAATAAACCTGACGGAGTGATCCTTTCTTATGCCGTTATCACAACGGGTGAGTTCACACATGCTGATTCCGTTCGTGCGCTTCTGGGAAATGATCCTTCTTCGGAAGAACTTGAGTATTTCTCCATAGAAAAGCAGGTGGATGAAAATACGGTTCCATGCTTTATATGGCAGACACAGGAAGACGGTCTCGTCCCGGTTGAAAACAGTTATCTGATGGCAGAAGCTCTCAGAAAAAACAAAGTACCCTTTGCACATTACGTATTCCCTAAGGGAGACCATGGATTGTCCATAGCCAATGATGATCACTTCAAAGGCTGGACCGGACGCTGGGATTATACCATGGAACAGGTCTGGCGTGCAGTCGGTGCTGTCAAAGAGGGAAAAGGCGTTAACGTCTCAGATAAGAGAAAAGAAGAACTGATTGCCCAGTTTGCACCCGGCAATGAGTGGGAGCCTCAGGGAATCGACATGAGCCTGCAGGAAGATGTGGGGCTATGGAGTGACCTTGCGTGGGCGTGGATTAGAAGAATATAATGAGATTTAGTGTAATCATAAAAAGCGTGATGCGTCATGCATCACGCTTTTTATGTAAGTTATACCATAATATAATGCATCTTATTTCCAAAGTATTTTCAAAAATTTCTTATCTGTTATTATCGATTTAACGGATAAGAAAAGGAGGCGTATGTATGAAGTTCCGAATATCGGTTTCGGAAGATAATTTTGAATCGGTCAAAGAATTCCTTTCCGGACGCGGAATTGAGATCAGCGACGATGCAGAATATGTCATAACCGAAATGCCGGGACATGCGGATTTCATCCCTGTCCGGAATGATAAAAAAGAACGGGTTCGTCTGAAGGCGGATGAGATCATATATATAGAAGCATTCGGTAAGGATATCGATATTCATACGGATGAAGGAACATTCAGTTCACAGGACAGAATGTATCAATTGGAATCACAGCTGGATCCCAAAGAATTCATCCGTGTAAGCAAATCGGTTATCATCTCGAGAAAACATGTTAAGAAGATAAGGCCTACTCTTTCCATGAAATACATTCTTACGATGACAAACGGCGAACTGGTGGATGTTACCAGAAGTTATTATTCCAATTTCAGAAATTTTTTCAATATATAAGGAGGCGATACAATGGCTTCATTAATGATATATATAATTGCTTTATTAATAATTGTCGCATTAATTATCTTCGTCATTATCTTCAGATATAACAGGCATCTGGATAAAGTGGCTAAGGGTGAAGTTCATGATACACACTCTTCAATACCGGAACCCAGGACTGCTGCTGGTGTTAGCTACAAGATCGTACTCATGGTGATAGTCATAATGACATTTATCGGAGTAAGCACCGTAAGCGGAATAGTCTCCTCTATGCAGTTCAGGATGAACAATCTTGAATATGATAACAGAAATCTCAACATCCTGATCAATCAGATGCAGGAGGATATAAAAAAGCAGTCATCCCATGTGGAGGAATTCACATATAATCTTGGTGATGCAGACCTCGGCACATATACCGTTCCGGTCGATACGAAACTTGTGTTAAAAGAGTATACCGAAGATACTGATGTTGCGCTTGTGGCCGGCGGAAATACATATGAAATGAATAATGACGGAAACGGAATATATTCATTAAGAATCGACCGCAGCATATTTGATGATGATTATGAAGCAAGGATAGTTATAAAAGAGCCCGGCAGAAATTATTCGGAGTACGTGGATTTTCCTTCAAGTCTTTATTATGACTATTTTCCTATGCCCAATCTTAACTGCAGCTTTTCATACTATTCAAGGCTTGGTAAGATGGTAACGGAAGGCAACTATACCATGCTCATGGGTGACAACGATGATATAGAGTCTGTAACGGCTACGTATATATGTGACGGACAGGATATTAAGAGCGTGGATATTACAGACGAGACATTTAATCAGGAAACAATATATCTTGATAAAGATCTTGATGTGAAAAGAGATCTGTCCATCCGTTTTACAATAGTTACCAAGTCGGGCTTTAGGATTGAACAGCAGCAGATGATGATATATGAAGATGCAAATTATCCGGATGATTATGAATATTGCAGAATATACGATCCGAACGGAAAGCTGCTTTGGGAGGATGATTTCAAGTGATCTGTCTTAAGAAAAGAAAATGCGTTGAAACAACACGCGTTGTAACCGAAAAAGGTGTTCCGAGAATAAGTTATATATCTCTCGAAAAATACCCATGGCTTATAAACGCCTTCTCTACAAGAGAAGGCGGTGTAAGTACAGGTATGTATGAGAGTATGAACCTGACCTTCACCAGAGGCGATGATCCGGATAAGGTAAGGGAAAATTTCAGACTCTTCGGTGAGAGCATAGGCGTAAGCATAGAGCAGATGGTTTACTCGGATCAGCAGCATACTACCAATGTTATGGAGGTTACATCCAAGCATCACGGTATGGGAATCCTTCGTGACAGAGATTTCTCGGATATAGACGGAATCATGACAGATGAACCCGGTGTATGTCTGGTTACTTCCTATGCGGATTGTGTTCCTCTGTATTTCGTAGATCCCGTAAACCGTGCAATAGCAGCGTCACATTCCGGATGGAGAGGGACAGTAGGAAATATTTGCCGGAAAACCGTTGATGAGATGAACCGGTTATACGGAAGCAAACCCGAAGATATCATTGCCTGCATAGGTCCTTCCATATGTGCGGATTGTTATGAAGTAGGAAGCGATGTCGCGGATGTCTTCATCGAAAAGTATGGTGAAGATGCAGGCACTGTGGTTCTTCCTCATAAAGAAAATATCCCGGGTAAGTATCAGCTTGACCTTACCCGGGCTAATGTCATAAATATGGAAAGAGCCGGAATCCTTCCTGAGCACATTTCCGTGCCTGATCTATGCACTTGCTGTAACAAGGATGTGCTTCATTCACACAGAGGATCCCGCGGACAAAGAGGAGGGTTGTGTGCTTTTTTGATGATTAGATGATACGCTGCTTTATCATCTGCGGTTAAGTACCACCGTGACACTGAATGTTCCGTCTGCCTGTTCTGCAAAGATTTCTCCGCCCATTTGTCCCAGGAGCTTTTTGCAGATGTATAATCCCAGACCGGATCCCTGTCTGTTTTTTATATTCGAGCCTCTGTAGAAGCTTTCGAAGATATGAGGAATTTCCTTATCTGAAATCGTAGATCCCGAATTTGAAACAGTGATCAGTCTTGCACCTTCTTCATCATTAAAAGAGATATCGATTCTATCCCCGTCACCGTATTTAATCGCATTCTCCAAAATGTTCTGGATAACTTCGATGACTCTTTCAGGATCACCGACTAGCATTACATCGGAGTAATCTTCTATTGTAAGATGGGTGCCGATGTTTTTCAGTTTATCCGTATAGTATTTCCGGATCTCTTCGATAACCGATGACAGATAGAAATCGGAATTATTGACACGAAGATCCAGAAAGTCATCACCTGATGCGGAGATGATCCCCGAAACATATTTTTCTATTTCATCCGCATTTTCTCCGATTTTTACGGCAGTGTCCGCAATTTTATCCGGATCTTTATACAGCCCTTTTTTAAGCGCAGTGGAATAAAGCTTTATTGCGGAGATGGGTGTCTTCATGTCGTGGGAAAGAGACATGATAAATACATTCTTTTCCTTCTGGAGCTCAAGATTCTTCCTGCGTTCATCTTCGAGATTTTCCCTGAGCATATCAAGCCCCCAGAGAAAATTTCCGAAGTATCTGTTTCGGTTTTCTTTGAGCGGGACGGTAAGATTACCCTTGGCAAGTTTATATGGATAATCGGATATCGTTTCAAAAGTCCTGATAATGGACAGATAGATGAATGCCAGGAAAAACACGACAGTTACTATCATGATTAGCATAATGACATGGGTCATTTTAAGGAAGGCTTTATGCTCTTCGGACAGATCGACTTTGTAATCGATCCGGAAAAGTCTTCCGTTTATTTCTCTGATCACGTAATGATCGTTTGACGCGAACATGTCATATTGATCTATTTCATCAAGTCCATGTACGCTCAGTATGGTTTCATATTGCGTCACGTCTATATAAAAACCGGCTTCATCTGAGTGAGCTTTTAATTCGTTCTCAACTCTGTTTATCTCTATTCGATAGAGTTTTACGGATTCGTCGTTTCTTCTGTGGGCATAGAGTTCAACTGTTGCTACTATGATAAACAGCAGAATTAAAACTGTTGTACACAGTCTGATATATGAAGATTTTATCTTGATTTCTTCATTCAATTCCTTCGTACCTGTATCCTTTTCCCCAGACGGTAAGTATCCTTACCGGTTTTGCCGGATTGTCTTCAAGCTTTTCTCTCAGCCATTTTATATGAACGGTAAGAGTCTGGGATTCGGACTCGCTGTCGGAACCCCAGACGGTATCAAATATATATTGCTTTTGAAGGGTATGCCCCTTGTTCTCCATTAGGAGTTTTAAGAGTTCGAACTCTTTGGATGTGCACTGTATCTCTTTATCACCCTTTAATATCTTCTCGTGGATAACATCCAGGGTAATGTCACCATCGGTGATCTTGTCTGTAGCAAGACGTCTTTTGAAAATGCCTTTTATCTTGGCAATCAGGATATCGATATCATATGGCTTTTCGATATAATCATCCGCACCTGTTACGATCGCATCAAGCTTATCGTTTTTGCCGGATTTTGCACTGACCATGATCACGGGAGTATTTGATGTTCTGCGCACCTTGTCGAGGATATACATCCCGTCAACTCCGGGAAGCATGATATCCAGTACAAGGAGCTTTGCACCGTATTTTTCATAAAGCTCCAATGCTTTATTTCCGTCAGCGGCCACGCTTACGGTATAGCCTTCATTTCTGAGGAAATCCGTAAGCACGTCGCTGAGCTCTTTATTATCTTCGACAATTAAAATATCTGTCATTTTTATCCTCTTACCAGCCCATCTCCATAAGCCAGTTGTTGAGATTTCTTTCTCTTAATCTTAATTCTTCCGGGGTATAGCGTGTCTGAAAATCGTATTCACCCTGTATGCCGCCGTCTACGATGTAGATGACTCTGGTGCATTTAGCGGCTACTTTGACATCGTGGGTTACGAGCATTACGGTTGTTCCTTCTTTGTTGAGGTCAACCAGTTCGTTCATGACCTCATCGGAAGAAGTGCGGTTAAGGGCTCCCGTTGGTTCATCTGCGAAGATAACCTTGGGATTATTGATCATGCTCCTGCAGATACATGCTCTCTGGAGTTGGCCGCCGGATACTTCATTGATGTCATTTTCCGCGGTGTCTTCAATGCCGAGCTTGTGCATAATAGATCGGCCTCTTTTCTCGGTTTCTTTTCTGGATTCTGTGTTCTTCTTGGATTTTACCGCAGGAAGGATGATATTATCCAGTATTGAAAGATTTTTCATCATGTACATCTGCTGGAATATGAAGCCCATCTCGTTAAGTCTTACATCAGCCATCTCATTTTCGCTGAGCTTAGAGAGGTTTTTGCCGTTGAAATCAACTTCCCCTGCAGTCATTTTATCCATGCCGGATACGGTGTAGAGGAGAGTGGACTTGCCCGATCCCGAGGGACCCATGACGGCTAACATCTCACCCTCATCTATGCTGAAATTTACGTTTTTCAGTACATTGTTCTGTTTTTTATTAACTACATAAGTTTTGCAAAGATCCTTTACTTCGATTACTTTACTCATGATTATATCCTTTCACTGTTGTGTTGATGATTACTCGATATTTCCCATGTCATCCGCATTAATGGTCCGGGCAAACAGGGAAGTAAGAAATGCTGATATTCCAACGACTGCGGCCAGTATTACCGGATAGAGAACGAATACTTCAAGTGGCATGATCTTGTATTCGATTCCGGAAGTAGCCCCCATTATCGCAAAGATTCTGTCACTGACCAGTTTTGTGAACGGAATATTTAAAGCTATGGCTATTATCGAAGAGACGATTATTACTACGATAAATCGCAGAGTGTGCTGCGTGCTTATTGCAGAAGATCTGAATCCAATCGCTTTCTGGAGTGCGATCTCACCGATCTCTTTGCTAAGAAAAGATCTTTCCATTAATACCGTGATCAGTATCGCAATCATCAGTGTGATCATAAGCACGAGGTTCTTGGCGGTGGCTATGGGACCTGCGGAGCGGGTGGATGAATCGACGAAGTCCTTGGCATCATAGATCTTATCGGTACCAAAGATATCTTGCATCTTCTCGATCCTTGCTTCGATTTCCGCATCATCCGGATTGTCCGTAAAATTGATCTGGAACGGGTGAACACTTGCTGCCTGATTTGGTTGGATGTCCACAGATTCGTGGAGTCTTCCGCATTTTCCCAGCTGGTTAAATGTTACCAGCGATGCGGTTATGATGAATTCTTTTCTCTCATCATTAATGGTCAGGATAACAGTATCACCGATCTCTGCTCCGAGATCATCAAGAATCATGGTCGAGAGTGCAATTTCATTTTCATAAAGAGGTGCGGTTCCGCTTGAATATACATAGTCGGTGGTATGAGTATCTTTGCATTGCTGCATCATATAATTGGATTTGAAATCACCGAACTCTATGGGGATTGAATACATGAGCTCTTCATGGATGTCGCAGGGCATTCCGTTATCTGCCATTGTCTGTTTGATCTCATCTTCGATCTCATAGAATCTGTCTTCATTTTCGGAACCCATGAACTCCATGGCTTTATCCGTTGAGTTGTAATATACATCGCTTCTTGTTGTACCGAGGAGGAATAAGAGCTTATCACTTGCCAGAGTGTTTGCGGTATTTGCAAGCAGCATAATGAGCAGCAGAGTAATGGTAAATGTAATGATCATGCTCATATACTGTCTTGGCTTGCTTACAACATCATTTAATCCCAGGAACAGATTACTTCCGAGTCTGCTCTTATATAATCTGAGTACGGACTTTTTATGATGTCTTTCCCCTGTTTCGCCGTTTCTGACGGCATCAACGGGAGAGAGCTTTTTGATAGCTTTGGTACATGAGAAACAGAAAGCAACTATGATCAGTACTACCGCAATTGCTGTGATGATCCCGGTTGCAACACTGTTGTCATTGCCTATTACGATCTTATCGGTTATGCTGCCGAGAAGGAGATCTTCAAAGGGTCTGCTGAGCAGATATCCGATGACTGCACCGACGGAAGAGATGCAGATGTACTTGATCATGTAGAGGCCTCTTACGGATGAGTTCTTAAGTCCGATCGCCTTCATTACGCCGATCTCTCTGAAATCTTCGCTGATGGTGAACTTGATGGTAAACGAAAGCATTGCAAATGCAATGAGGATCAGACAGATGCTCACTATTAGCATAAGTGCCGCGGTCAACATGTCGATCATATATGTGAGCATCAGGATCGATGAATCACTGGAGAACATCGAATTGGGAACATCGGAGATCTCTTTTTCGTATAGCTTGATATCATCGGTGTATGCATAGAAGATTGCACCGCAGTCAAGGTTTCGGATTTTTTCACTTGCAAGAAGTGTTTGCACATCTTCGTCGTTCATGAGCATTCTGGGATTTCCGATAAAAGGGGAACCGAGAAGAGCATCTTTGACGAATCCGTCGACGGTAAGCTCAAGGGTTACATCTTCAATTCTGAGTTCGATCACATCCCCGGGCTGTACTTCTTCTTTGGAAGCGAGAATTCCTCCGAGGTAGATGTGTCCTTTTTCAATCTCGGTTATTACTTCGTTATTCCTGTCGAAGTAATTGATCTTGGCATCGTCAACCGAGGTGATGACTCCGGGGTTTTCGAACTCGACATATTTCACACTGTCTTTGAACAGATTCGTGGCGGAGTAGAATATTATGGTTTCTTTGCTGTAGCTTGTTACTGAGGTGGCATTTTCGAAATAGTATTCGGCAGGGTTATTGTCGTAAGGGGCTTTTGTAAGCATTACGCAATCACTCATTTCTGCCTTTTCCAGGAAGTAGTCGATACCGCCGTAGACGGATATCATGATATTAATGCTGCCTGATGCAAACATTACACTCAAGATCACGAATATCATCAGGATGATGTTCATGGTCTTTTTTCTTTTCAGATCATTTTTAAGTATTCTTGAAAACATTTCCGTTCCTTTCTCCATTTTCGCTTCCGGGTGATCCGGCCGGACACCTCCCGGGCTTATGGGTTTCAGCTTATGAACCGACTATAGAACGGAAATTATTAAACAAACCTTAAATGTGCTTTTCATGCCTATTATTATAATGAAAAAGCGCGATTGTCACCACATGAATGCAGTGATAAAATAAGGTAAAAGAAGAGATTTGGCACTAAAATCGGGGGAGATTATCTATTTCTGATGAAAAAAAGTACTGAAGAGAAAACCAATGTACAGCGCCTTCTGGATCAGAAGAAGATAGAGTATATCTATCACAGCTATGCTGACACACCGTCAACAAACGGAGTGGAGATCGCAAGACTTCTGGGAGAGGACGAAGCCAAGGTTTTCAAGACCCTTGTAACTGTCGGAAAAACCGGCGAGCACTATGTGTTTATGGTACCCGTTGCCGAGGAACTTGATCTTAAAAAAGCCGCCAAGGCATCAGGTGAAAAGTCCATAGACATGATATCCCAGAAAGAGCTCCTGCCTCTTACGGGATATGTACACGGCGGGTGCTCACCCATCGGAATGAAGAAGCTTTTTAAGACCTTCATCCATGAGAGTGCGGAAAGTTTCGACAGGATCATCTTTTCTGCCGGCAAGATCGGCTATCAGGTTGAATTACCCCTCGAGAGTTTGCGTAAAGTCGTACCGGTCAGATCCGCGGACCTGACAGTAACTGATGTTAATGAGAATGCATGATATCGGAAGGAAATGGTATGAACAGAGAATTCAAAATGATGAGCTATGGCAAGATCAAGTATCAGTGTCCCTGTTGCGGTTGCTTTACATATGACAACAAGCCCACCGGTGATTTTTCCATATGCCCTGTATGTTTCTGGGAGGACGACCCGGTTCAGCTCGAGGATGAAACATTCAAAGGCGGAGCAAATGATGTTTGTCTGCTTGAAGCAAGAGAAAATTATAAGAAATACGGCGCTTGTGAAGAAAGATTCGTTAGAAACGTAAGAAAGCCGCTGGATGAGGAAATGGATGAAGCGGAATAGTATGATGAGCAGGAAAATGCTGATATTCGTCACGATTTTTTTATCTGTTTTGATCGGCTTTCTTTCTTTTACGGCAACGTTTTATTTTGCGACAAAAGAAATGAACGAAAACATGGGTCGGACGCAGTCATCGGACAGATCTGAGACTGAATCCGAGAACGAAACGGATGGGTATCATTTTGCATCGGAGCAGATCCTCGAGGAAAACTATGAAGACTACGGTAAAGCTATGGGCTTTAAATCTGCCGATGAATATGAGCTTGCAGCTGTATCGGTAATAAATGATCCGAATGCTCTTCATAAGTCTAATGAGAATAACGGATTTGAAGTTTATTACAATATAAGAACAAATGAATTTGTTAAAGTGTCGGAGGATGGTTGCATAATGGAGTATTTTACACCTGAATCCGGAAAGCTATATTATGACAGTCAGTAATACTTTGAAGAAGAACAATAAGAAAAGAAAAAGAATAATTCCTTTGGTTGTGCTTGCGGCTTTTGTTCTGTGGTCAATCTGGACCTGGCATGCGGTCACGCATCATATCACACTGGATATGACGAAGGAAACGGGCGAAGGAGTGAGGATCGTTCTTGTAACGGATCTTCATTCCTGTTTTTATGGCAGGGGTCAGCACACTCTCATCTCCATGATAGATAAGGAGAATCCGGATATAATCCTGCTCGGCGGTGATATATTCGATGATAAATTGGGTGATGATAATGCAAAACTTTTGCTGGAAGATCTGGTCACCAAGTATCCCTGTTATTACGTGAGCGGCAATCACGAATACTGGAGTGAACGTGTTGAGGAGATGAAGGATTATCTCGATGAGATCGGAGTGAGCGTTCTTGAAGGAGAATGTGAGACCGTAGAGATAAACGGTGCGACCCTCGACATATGCGGAGTTGATGATCCCACAAGATTGTTCAGACGTGACTGGATCGATCAGTTAAAAACAGCTTATGAACAGACTGATGAGAATCATATCCGTATCCTTGTAACGCATAGACCCGAAGAAGTTTCCGAATATGAGAAATATGATTATGACTTGATAGTTGCAGGTCATGCCCATGCGGGACAGTTCAGGATTCCGTTCATAAACAGAGGATTATTTGCTCCCAATCAGGGCTTTATGGCAGAATACATAAACGGAAAGTATGAGCTGTCTAACGGAAGTATCATGGTGGTGAGCAGAGGACTTGCAAGAGAGAGTACTCCTGCACCCAGATATTTTAACCATCCCGAGATCGTGGTCATAGATCTCAAATAAACCGGATACGGATAGAATCGTGGGAAAAAATAAATTATCAAAAAATAAATATATGGTATCAAATAAGAACTCAGGCATTAAGAAAGAAGTGTTTGTTCCTGTGTTGACTCTGGTACTTGCGTTGGTGATCGGATTGATCGGATGCGCCGAGACGGGATACTACAGGCATTTGAAAAATGACTGCACTTCGGAAACTACGGGAATAGTGGATCAGGAGGGCTTTGGATCATTGGGAAATGTTGGCCCTGAAGGCAAATACCTCAGTACCGGCAAGAACCAAAAATACTGGTTGAAAATAATAGTAAAACCGGATAGTGCATTTGATATGAATACGCTTTATGCATCCGCAAGCTATGGAAATGTGGGTGATGAACTCACCATTTATTACGATCCGTCCGATCCGGAAGACTATTATATCGAAGGACGTTTGGAGGAAGCATGGAGCACAGCTTTGACCATTTGGATTATCGCGGGACTGTTGATCGGTGTATCGGTTTTTCTGGCGGCCTTTTTTAACTCTGATAATTCGGGAAAGAGAAGACGGAAACATTCAGATAAAAATACAAAAACTGAAAAAAACGTATCTCCCAAGGCCTGTGCCACTGCTGATAAATATACAAATGAACGGATTCGCAAAGCGGTTGACTCAGGAATTTTTAAACTTAGAGTCTCAGTGCCTATTCTGGTTCTTGGCCTGATCTTTATTCTTATAAGTTTTATCAGAACTTATATGGATATACATGCGGACAATAGGATCCCTTTTAATGATTTTGACCGTAAATTCGATGATACCGTCTACAGCGTGGAGATCACTGAAAAGCCGGTGGAAGTCAGCGGTAATTTTTTTGATCTGACTGCAGGGGATGATCATATACTGGCTGCTTGGATAGAAAACAGAAATGAAATAAAAGTTTCTGATCTTCCCGTAACGCTTCGCGGCAGGTTGCGAAGAATAAGCGTAACTAATGAAGAACTTCGTGGGATCATTAAAGATTATTATCAAAAAACAGGTTATTTGGATTCCTTGAAGGATGAAGAATATGCCTATTATTTTCTCGATTGTTCCAAAATATCCCTGATGGATGAAATACACAATCATCCCGTTGGGGTGGTGTTTGGAATTACATTCCTTATAGTATTCTGGGTATTTGTTTATGAAGACGGGCCTCTTAACCTGCTGAAGTATCTAAAACCTTCCTGCAGCGGGAGAAGGTACAGCAACTCGGAAATAGATGCAATGGCCAATGATCCTGCCACTGAATGGATGAATGAAAGTTTGGTATATGCAGCTCCGAATGCACTGATCGGTATAAACAGAGGATTAACGGTAGCCGATTACGAAGATATAGCCGGTATCAAGGTAAAAGAAAAAGAACACAGAGAACGCACCAGTGTGGTAAATAGAAGAATCAGGGAATGGACTACTTATAGGGTGTTCTTGAAAACAAAAAACAATAAAAAATTATTACTTACCGAAACAGGAGGCAAAAACGGTTATATGGCTCTGGTTTGGCTCTTGATGGAAAAATGCCCGGATTTGGAATATGACATAAAGGAAGAGTCAAAATGAAAATGTTGCAATGGGTCAGTATCAATGTTAGTATGAATTAGGTTTTAAAATATTAAAGAAAGAACGCTTAGCGTTTGGGTGAAGGAATGTATAACAGATAATTCAGCTTGAGTGAACATGATTTTTGGCAGCTGCTTATGTAGCTTGTTTGTGTGCGCTTAAACCGGATTATCATACATTTACCGCCTGACCGTTACGGAAGGTTTATTTGTGTGAGTCTGTTTTGCGTATGCAAAACGGACTTTTTTGTTGACCTTGCAGCGGCCACGGAGGGTTATATATATGCTTCAGATAAAAAATTTGACTATAACACATCGAAAAGACCTGCGTGTCATATTGGATAAATTTAACATGGCTTTGAATGCCGGAGATAAAGCTGTACTCATCGGAGAAGAGGGGAACGGAAAATCAACTTTGATGAAATGGATATTTGATCCTTGCCTTGCGGAAAGCTATACGGAATGCGATGGTGAGAGGGTAATAACCGGAGAGGTTATGGGATATCTTCCTCAGGAACTTCCCGAATCAGATAAGACAAAAACAATTTATGAGTACTTCTCGGAAGCACAGCTTTTTTATGATAAGAATCCCAAGGAATTATCCGGGATGGCTATGGATTTTAACGTTCCGGGTGATTTCTTTTACAGTGATCAGAAAATGGGAAGTCTTTCCGGAGGAGAGAAAGTGAAAGCCCAGCTTATGAGAATACTTATGGATAATCCTACGGTCCTTCTTCTGGATGAGCCGTCTAATGACATTGACATAAGCACACTTGAGCTTTTGGAGAAACTGATCAGGGAGTGGAAGCACATAGTTTTGTTTATATCCCATGACGAAACTCTTATCGAGAATACGGCAAATGTGATCATACACATAGAGCAGATCATTCGAAAGACGAAAAGCAGATACACGATCGTACGTGATAACTATAAGAATTACATCGAAAGAAGAGCAAGGGATTACGAGAGGCAGGAGCAGCAGGCGATCAATGACAGGAAAGAGAAGAAAAGACGCGACGAAAAACTTGCAAGAGTTTATAACAGTGTAGATAATGCTCTCTCAAATATATCAAAAGGTTCACGCGATTCCATCGCAAAGAATCTCAAGGACAAAATGCATTCGGTTAAGGCCATGGAAAAGAGATTTGAAAGAGAGGATGCGAACATGACCGAAATGCCGGAGCAGGAGGAAGCTATCTTTTTTAACCTGGGCAATAAGAATTCCAAGATCCCTGCAGGAAAAACTGTTGTCGAATATAAACTTGATGAACTTCGAACTCCGGACAATACCAATGTGCTTGCTAAGGATATCTTTTTAAGAGTGAGAGGCTCGGAAAAGATCTGCATTGTGGGCACTAACGGAACAGGTAAGACGACACTCCTTAAAAAGGTGGCAGAGGAACTGCTTGCCAGAAAAGATATTAAAGCTCAGTATATGCCTCAAAACTACGAAGAACTTCTTGATCTGGATGTATCGCCGGTGGAATTTTTGGACGATACGGGAGATAAAGCAGTGCGTACACATATCAGGATGGCTCTCGGTGCCTTGAAGTACACTACGGATGAAATGAATCATCCGATAAGAGAATTGTCCGGCGGACAGAAAGCTAAGGTACTTCTTCTTAAGATGAGTTTGTCGGATGCGAATGTTCTTATACTGGATGAACCTACGAGAAACTTTTCACCTCTGTCCGGCCCAGTTATCAGGAAGGTTCTGTCTTCTTTTCCGGGAGCTGTGATCAGCGTGTCGCATGACAGGAAATATATTGAGGAGGTCTGTACGAATACGTACACTTTAACCGAAAGGGGCCTTGAGGAAATACAAAGCTAAGGATTAATTAAATCGAAGGGATAGTTTATAATATGAGTGAATATATTTACATCAATTTAAGACAAAAAAAGGAATTGAAAGAGGCTGCGGCAAATTGGTTTCATGAAAAGTGGGGTGTGCCCACTGAGGCATATCTTGAGTGTATGGATGCATACCTTGCCGGAAGTACGGAATATGGATGGTATCTGTGCCTTGATGAGGGAAGGATCGCAGGAGGACTCGGAGTCATTGAAAATGATTTCCACGACAGGAAGGATCTGTCACCCAATGTATGTGCCGTATATACGGAAGAAAAATACCGCTGCCGCGGAATATCGGGTAAATTGTTAAATATGGCAGTTGATGATATGAAGTCGAAAGGAATAACGCCTGTCTATCTTGTGACGGATCATGTCGGATTTTATGAAAGGTATGGATGGGAATTTTTCTGTATGGCGCATGGTGACGGAGAACCTGAACCTACAAGGCTTTATATACACAGATAAGTTCCGCGCAGATGTGTAGTCAGCCGGCGAATTCTTAAGTGTATGTGATCGATTCGTATTAGGAGGTAAATGTGAGAAAAATAATAAGCTTTATCATGATATCGCTGATGCTTATGATTGCGGGATGCGGAAATAATGTAACTGCCTATACTGACCATGTGACAGATGATTCGGTCGTAGATGGGTCGAGTGACATTATTGAAGACCATTCCGATGAACACGATGAAGAAATATTATATCAGTTAATCGTGGATGAAGGATTTGAAACGGATGAAGTATCTTACTCCGTAGGTGATAAGGTTAATGTATATTACAATATCATCGCATCCGATACAGATTATTCCTTCTACGCAGACAGTGAAGATGTAGAACTTGATGTGACATATGATGAAGAAAAGGGATATGTGATCACCTTTAAAATGCCGGCGCACGATGTTTCTCTTTATGTGAACACCGTAAATTCCATTGAGTATAATGATCCGAATGGATTAGACGAGGTTCCTGAGGATGCATGGAATGCATTGCTGAAATATGTTGGAAGCCGTACACAGCTCATGGCGACTATTCCCGTGTCTGTTTGCATGGCAGAGGTTACCGAGGACGGTCATGATGATGTTTGCGCTACTTTCATTACCGGAAGCGGAATAGTTACGAGCATGATCGTTATATACGATACTGAAAAGAAACGCGGATATACTCTTTCCGACCGCGGGACCTATGATTATGAAATAGAGGGCATAGAAGACGGAATCCTTCTGGTTAAGCGGATGGATTACGGACATAAGGAGGAAGATGTTACCGGAACAATAGTCATTTCATCAGGCTGGCCGATATTTTTAGAAGATATAGATATCCTTAAAAAGGGATTACCATATAAAGCCATCAAAATGTTTGCATATTGTGCGGAGGAACTGCTCCCGGGTGACACCACTTCAGGAAATTACTTAAGTTCGATGGATTTTCAATATGTGCGCCAGATGATGTGGAAGGTGTGCGGTATTTTCTATGGAGGAGAAATGTATGAACAGGAAGTAACGTATGAGGATGGTAAGATTGAGACCTTGCCCACCACTCTTGTCAGGATGCCCTATGATGAATGGGTATATCTGATAGAAGAGGTTTTTATGGAGGAGGATGCAGGTGATCTCTTTGCTAATCTTGATGATTCTTTCCACGGTGAGATATCCGTATATTATAGCTTCGACGATGATTATATATATCTGCAACAGGGAGCAATCGGTGACATTGTTGAGTGGGAACTTACAGATGTCTCAAAAGATGGCACACGGTATGTCCTGACATATGATATTTTTGGATCCGAGTGGCTGTGGACTGCTGAAGTTACCATAGAAGAGGCTGATAATACTTATGGATACAGATTGATCGGTGTAGAGATTGTGGATGAAGCAGAAGACGTAGATTGGGCGAGATGAGCCGATATATCAGATAAACGGAGAGTGAAGATAAAATGGGAGAGGCATATTTTGCGGGGGGATGCTTTTGGTGCGTCACCCCAATATATAAGATGTACGGAGTAAGTGAGGTTATCTGCGGTTACGCGGGCGGAGATGAAGAAAATCCTACGTACGAACAGGTAAAGCACCAGGAAACGGGTCACAGGGAAACAATTAAACTTGTCTATGATCCTGATAAAGTATCGTATGAAAAACTTCTTGATATTTATTTTGCCAACGTGGATCCTTTTGATCCGGAGGGACAGTTTATTGACAAAGGATTTTCATATACCCTGGCGATTTTCTACAATACCGAAGCAGAAAAAGAAATTGCGGATAAGAAAATAGCTGATATTGAGAAAACTTCAGGAAGGGAAACGTATGTAGCTGTTCTGCCCTTTAAGAATTTTTATGAAGCTGAAGAGTATCATCAGGATTATTACCTGAAGAATCCGGAAGCTTTTGAAAAAGAACTCACAGAGTCGGGAAGGAAAAAGCAAAAGTAAAACTGTTAAGGGAGGTACATTATGGGGCTGTTTGACGCATTTAAAAAGAAAAAGGCTTTGAGTTTCGAGGAAATTGATTCCATTGAAAAGGCACAGCTGGAATGCAAAAAAGGAAATCTTGAAAGAATGCATATTATGGCACCGATATTTGGTGGAACGGATGAGCCTCATAATATTCTGTATGTACCTGTCGGCGTGAACAGGATAAAAGAGGGCTATGATGATATCCTGGTCGGTTTGGTTGAGCAGGGCAAAGCAAAATCTTTTGACTGTAAGCCCGAATACAAAGGAAAAAGTGTAATCCCCAGTAAGATCACAATTACCTCCGGTAAGGACGGAGTCGATGTTTTTAAGCAAACCATAGATGTTTGGTGAGCGAGATAGTATTTAGAGTTCTGCAGTCTGTTCCGGGCTTTAGATCGAGATAAGCAACTGAGGTGGCTGTAAAACCACTTGGAAAAAAGAAATTTACAGCCAATTAGGTGCATTAGACCCTGTTAAGCAACTGAGATGGCTGTAAAACCACTTGGAAATAAGAAATTTACAGCCGATTACGTGTATTAGGCCCTGATAAGCAACTGAGGTGGCTGTAAAACACCTTGGAAATAAGAAATTTACAGCCAATTACGTGCATTAAGCTCTGATAAGCAACTGAGGTGGCTGTAAAACAACTTGGAAATAAGAAATTTACAGCCAATTAGGTGCATTAGGCCCTGATAGGCAACTGAGGTGGCTGTAAAACATCTTAGGAAAATGTATCCCCGGAATGTGTGGAAAAAAGTTATACGGAGAATATGTATGGATAAAGATAAATTGATTTATCTGGCCGGAAGCTGTTCAAAAGACCAGCGTCCGGTGATGGAGAAAATCGCTAAGCTATTAAGGGATAACGGATATAAGTTATATTGCCCGTTTGAACTTAAGATTGAAAATGCCTGGGATTACTCACAGGAAGACTGGGCACAGAAGGTATTTGATGCGGATCTGGATGCACTTGACAGGGCAGAGATGTTTCTTATGATCACTCCCGGCAGGAATGGTACCGCAGGAACCAACTGGGAACAGGGTTATATGTATGCTAAAAAGAAACCGATCATTGTCGTACAGATAACGGATGATGAAACAAGCCTTATGACATTCTGCTCAGCAGGTAGTTTTTATAATGCTGCTAAGGATGAACTTGAAGAAACAATCCTTAAGGCAGTAGAGAATAATCAACCGAGAAACAAATGTAAAACAATTCTTACGTGAGTATTTGAAAAACTATGAATTGTGTAATGAGTTAAAGGTTAGATCAGACGCAGTTTGTTATTTCCGGTGAATCTAAACACCCTGACTGAAGTTTTGGAATTCTTTATTATATATCCCCACATAGAAGTAAATATTTTATGACAAACACATTGACAAACGTCTATGTATGTATTATTATCCACACATAGACAAATATCAATGTGAGGTTACGCTATGCAGAAAATAGATGAAGTATTAATATGCAGGGCTCTTGGCGATTCCAACAGACTTGAAATAGTTAAGATGCTTTCTGATCAGGAAAAGTGCGGATGTCATCTTCTTGAAAAGTTTGATATTACTCAGCCCACTCTTTCTCATCACATGAAGATCCTAGTTGATTCCGGTCTGGTAATCGACAGAAAAGAAGGCAAGTGGCATTACTATTCCATAAACACTGCCGTTATGAATGAATTTTGCGGGTTTATAAAAACTCTCTGTAAAGGAACCACCTGCAAATGCTGTAAGGGAAAATCTTGATGAGTGAATAGATGAGGTATGAAGCATGTTTGAAATAAGAGAATGCGATGATTATGAAGCAGCAGGAAAACTTATTTTGGAATATTCCGAAATAAAAGGCGCTGAAGCTTGTTTTGTATCACTTGATAAAGAATTATCAGATCTGCAAGCCTTTTATAATGACGGAGCGTTGCTCCTCGGATATGATGATGGTAATCCTATTGCGACGATAGCCGTTAAAAAGATTAATGACGACAGAGCTGAGGCAAAACGATTGTATATAAAGCCGGAATGCAGAGGAAACGGTTATGCAAGGCCTATGCTTAATGCGATGCTTGACAAATGCAGGGAACTTCGTTTTAAAGAGGTCAGATTTACAACGAAACCCGAAGTGATGAGTATAGGCTACGCTCTGTATCGGAAAATGGGGTTTGAGGAATTGGAGAATGATAACGGGACTGTGCTGATGCGTATGATGTTAGATTAAATCGTAATGATAATTAAGGGCACGATTATATTTTACTGTGCATGGGAAGGTGATTTGACTGTCGGCTGTGCGGACTGCGATGTGAAGATGTATAAATCCCTCGGCTTTTCAATTCCGTTGGGAAATCTTCTGGCGTATGAGTAGATCTAAGCACTCTGTTTTATACAGAGTGCTTTTTTATTTGATGTTGACATATTATATTGCTATTAGTAATATACCTATTAGTAATATATGGAAGGAGATTTCAAAGTGGAAAACATTATCCTCAGCCTTATTTTATTAAAACCAATGACCATTTATGAGATGCGT
>JAEEGK010007246.1_pt1 | contig 26447 bp, 15 predicted proteins | sample 8958771 | NCBI WGS metagenome assembly JAEEGK01 (sample SAMN16246547, study PRJNA631951) | gut metagenome | biome: gut microbiome; feature: rumen; material: SC-attached | host: Bos | place: Iran: Karaj | collected 2018-10 | reverse complement strand
TATTGTGAACTTTTATTAAAAATATTATTTCTTCTTTGAAGCATTGAATTTGTATCATCAACAATTTGAAGAATAACAGATAATTCTGTATTAGAATTCATAATATCATAATGAAAATTTACAATTTCTATATTTTTTTCAAATAATTGTTCTTTTAAATATTGTAAAGTTGATGTTAAATAACTTTCTTTTATATATTCATTATATTCAGAATTAATTATATATCGAGTTGAAAAATCAGGAAAAGGAAAAGTTAATTCATTTCTTAAATTTAAAGGAGTTAAAGGTTTTTTTTTAGAAATTATATTTTTACAACTTTCAAAAGCATTATTACCTTTATTTAATTTTATTCTATTATTTTTATCAACTTGAATAAAAGACTCTTTTTGTTTTGTTGTTATAAAAGGAAAATATTTATCTATTTTTTTTTCTATTATTTGTGGGTTTAATCTTATTAAATTTATTTCTTTAAACATTGATTCTCTCATTGTTTCTAAATAATTTATGTCTTTTGTTTTTAAAATATTAAATGTTGATATTATTTGATTAGATGAAATTCTTGAATCTGATGTTGGCTTTTTATCATTTGATTTTTGATTTAATAAAAATAAATAATTTAAATTTCTTGTTGAGTTATTCTCATATAATGGTAAATTATATAATTTAATTTCTGATTTATTTGAACATACTTGACAACCCATTGATAATAAATTATTTTTTCTTTTTTTAGAAAAAATATTTATATTCTTTAAATATTTGAAATTTAATTTTAGGGACTTTGATATAAATATGAAATTGTAATTTATGAATAAAAATACTTATATATTTTATATTCCACTGAGGATGAGATTTAATTATATTCAATATTCTTATATTAAATAATTTTAAATTATTTATTATTTTTTTATGGATTTTTCAGTCATTTTTTTTTCACAAAGATTTGTATTCAAATATTAATATCAAATAATTATATATTATTATAATATTATATACAAAAAAAAATTGGAAAAAAAAGGGAATTAAATTTTGAAATATAAAAATTCAAAAGAAATGTGTGTGATAAAAAAAATAAAACAAAATAATCAAAAAATATGAATTTATTAAAAACTGAAAAATTAAAAACAAATTCTTATAAAAAAAATTAAATTTCATAAAATCATAATTCATTTTTTAGAAAATATAATTATTTAAAATAATGATTTAATTTTTTCCACAATAAAAATAATTAAAAATATTTTAATTAAATTGTATTTTGACAAAAAAGAAAAGAAAAAATTCAGTATACAGATTTTTCAATTTTTTTTTATATTTCTTTCAAACTATTGTTTTTTTAAAATTATTTTATATTTTTATCAAATCATTATTTAAATTAATAATTTTTATAAGTTCAAATAATCAAATAAAAATGGAACAAAAAATTATAAAAATATTTTGTGGAGATATAACAAAAAGATTAAATTTTGATTTAATAAATTCATATGAACAATTATTAGAAAAAGCAAAGATATCATTTAATTTAAGGAATGACGACAAATTTGAATTATATTATAACAAAAAGAAAATTTCAGAAAAAGATTTTCCTTCATTCAAAAATTCAAATAAAATAATTAAATTAGAATTAGTTCTAGAAGAAGGGAACTATATATTAATAAGTTCTCAAAATAATTTAATTTCAGGACTAAAAAAAAATTTAGAAGGAACTTTTAAGAATTTTATTAATCCAGAAGAAATAGAAAAAGAAATAGAAAATTCTAATTTAAATATGATTGGACAACAATTAGATAATGTTATTCAAAATGTGAATGAAATTAGAAAAATAGTTTACCAAGAAAAAATTGATTTTAATATTCTTCAAAAAAATTTAACAAATTCTATAAATAATTTAAATGAAAATTTTAAAACATATTTTAAACAAGAAAGTTTTATTCCAAAAAGTAATTTAAATGATAATAAGAATTCTAATTTAGAATGTTCAAATTGTAATAATATTATATTTAATGTAAAATACGAATGTTTGTTTTGTAAAAAAAACTTAGTTTTATGTCAAAAATGTTCTGAAAAACATGAACATCCTTTACTTCAATTTTATTTAAATGTAGATTATAAACAACTAAAAAACTGTCAAAGTGTAAAAAGATATTTTGAAAAAAATAGTGAAGTGTTAAAGAAAAACACATTTTCTCAAAGTAAAAGTGATTTCCTAAAAGTAACAACATTGAATCCATCACATAATATAGAATTATCTTTATTAAATATTCATCCTTTAAAAATAGCAATTTCAAAAGAAGACAATTTTTTTTATATACATGTACTCAATAATTATTCTAAAAATATTCAAGAACAGTTATCTTTAAATTTTGAAGGTCAAAAAAATATTTCAATAAAGTGTTTTAATGAAAATAAAGAATTAAAACCTTTTGATAATTATTCTATAAAGTGTATAGTATATTTAAAAGATGATTTAAAGGATTATGAAGAAACTATAAATATAAGTTTAATTAAGGGAAATAATAATATTGATTGTGATCCTATAACAATTACTATTTATGTTGCTGAAAATAGTAATTCAGCTAAAAATAAAAATATAGATTTTTTTTTAGAATATAATAATTATAATAAAAATATTTCATCAGAAAAAAAAATAGAAATGATTTCTCTTATGGAGAATAAGGAAGATTCTGATACTATAAAATTAATTGAAAAATTGAATGAAATAGTTAGAAAAAAATAAAAATAATTTATTATACCAATTGAATAATTATATAACTTTTTTTCATTTTATTTTATTACTTTTATTGATGATTTTACATTAATTTTAAAAATTATAGTTAATAATAAGATATATATTTTTGAATTTAAAATTATGTTATTAAAAATTAATTAATTTTTAATTTTTCATTATTTGATAAATCATCATTATTATTATTCTTACTTTCCTTTTCATTTTCAACAAGTTCATTATTATTTTCTGTATGTTTATTATCATTATCATTATTAATAAGATTCTCATTATTAATCTCTTTTTTTTGATTTGAATCATTATTTTTTTCTTTATTATTTAAATTATTCTCATTGTCTTGATTATGAGCATTATTATTATTTGTTTCTCCTTCATTAACATTAATATTTTCATTATTATCTGCAGTAGTTTTATCATCATCTTTAATTCTATCATACATTTTTTTTTGTTTTGCATAATCATCATAATAAGAAATAATATCTAAATATTCATTTTGTCTTTTTTTACTTTCTTTAATTAAAGATTCTAATAAACGAACTTTTTCACTTTCTTCTTCTTCTGGATTTTTATCTATTTGAACATATAAATCATAATTTAATGGTTTTACTGATAAAAATGATTTTTTTTCTGGAATATTTTTTAATTTTGAATTTTGTTCATTTATTTTATTTAATTCTTGTTCATTTCTTATACTTTGTTTTTTATATTCTTTTAATTTATTTTGTAAATCATCTATTTGTTTTTGTAAAATTGGTTTTTTATGAATGTAATCTTCTCTATTTTTTTTTTCATATAATAATCTTTCATTTAATTGTTTTAAGTTTTTAATATTTAATTTTTCTTTTTTTATTTTATTTTCATTATTTTTTATTTGTTCCGTTAAATTTCTTATTTCTCTATTCATTAAGTGAATATTTTTTTTTGATTTTTCAATATCATCTTTCATATTTTTAATTTTATGATGATTTGAATTAAAAATTTTTATTTTTTCTTTATATTCTTCAATTATTTTTTCATTATCAGCATTTATTTTTGTTATTTTATAATATTCATTCACAATATTTTTCAATTTTTCAATTTTTTGTTCTTGAATTAAATTTAAATTACTTATATTAATTCTTTTAATATCATTTTTTATTTTTTCATTTTCTTCAATTTGTTCATTTAATTCAGATTTTATTTCTCTAAATTTATCTTTCAATTTTGATATTTCATTATCATCTTTTAATTTATCAAAATAATCTATTTTATTATTTACATTTTCAATTGCTTTTTCTTTTTGATTTATTTCATTTTCTATTTTTAAATTTTCGGTTTTTGCTAATGCAATATCTTTTTGGATTCTATTAATTTGATTTTTAAGTTGTAATGTTTCTTCATATAATTTAGTTTTACTCATATTAGAAACATTAAAAACATTTACAAAAGTTTTATTTGAATCATTTGAATTTGAAACTGAATTATTATGATATGATACTTTTGATGAATTTATATTTGCAGAATATGGTCTTATTAATTTTTGTGATGATGACCTATGATATTTCTTTGATGAAACTCTTGATTTATTTAACTTATGATAATCAGAAGATGTACTCACATTCATATTTACTTTATTATAAATAAAAAAATTAAACCAAATTTAAATTTTAAAAAAAACATAAAATCCAAGATAATAGAATATTAATAATAAAATAAAATATTTTAATAAAACATAAAAAATTCATTTCCAAAATTAAATTACTCATTGACAAATTTGAACAATTAGGATTTTCCTTCTTTTCATTCTTTCCAAAAAAACTTTATAATCCTTTTCTTCTTATTCTCCTTTAAATTTATATAGAACACATAATAAAACTTGATATAAACAATATGATTCTTGAAAATATATATTCTTTATAACTAAAAAGTTTATGTGTAGTCTGAAAAATTTGAATTTTAACATATTTGTAATATTCTTTTATATTTGAGAAATGAAATTCTTTCAATGTGGAAAAAATATAAAATTTTCATTTTTATATTTATATTTTTTATAATTAAAAATAAATATATATTATTTAAAAATGTTAAATACTAAAAAAAATTTAATTTGGAGAAATGATAATAATTAAAGTAAAAATTTTATTTTATTTTTATGAATATAATTTTTTTTTTCTATATCCCTTTAACTTATTGTTATATTATTGAAATACCTTTTTATAGAGAAATAAAAAATGAAAATGATCTAACATTGTCTCTATATAATAATATAATATATACGAACCTTGAAATAGGAGAACCAAAGCAAAAAATAAAAACATATTTAAATTTTACACAATATTATTATTACATTACAGATATTTCATTAAATGGAATATATAATAAAAATCTTTCAAAAACTTATAAGTTAACAATTCCTTTTGAAAAGTCTTATTTTAAACAAGATTTTGAAAAAGGTTTTCCTTCTTCAGAAAAAATTTCTTTAAATATTAATAAAAAAATATTAAATTTGGAAAAATTTCCTTTTATTTTAGTCACAAAAGCAAAAAATAAATTATGTGATTCTATTATAGGATTTAATTTTGGAAACAAATTAATATCAATGGATGAAAATTTCATATACCAATTAAAACAAAAAAAAGTAATTTCATCTTTATATTTTACAATTAAATACGAAAATAATAATAAAGGTTATATTATAATAGGAGATTTACCTCATAATTATGATAATACTTTAAAATCAGAATTTTACATTTATACATCTTCATATTTACCTTCTTCTATAAATAGTTATGAATTAAAATTTAATTTAGTTTCTTATGGAAATGAACAAATTGAATATTCTACTTTAATTCAATTTAATTATAATTTTTATGGTTTAATTTCAAATTATCAAATGAAAGAAATTGTTGATATGTATTTTTTTAGTAAATATATTAGTGAAAAAAAATGTTTTAATAATACCTTTAACAATAATAATACTATTTATTATTATTGTAATAAAGATGTTGATATTTCTAAATTAAAAGATATTTCTTTCTTTCATAAAATATTAAATTTTACATTTGTTTTAAATTATAAAGATTTATTTGTTGAAAATAATGGAAAATTATATTTTCTTATTTTTTTCGAAAATTCTTCTGAAAGAAAATGGATTTTTGGAGAAATATTCTTTAAAAAGTATCAAATGACTTTTGAACAAGATAAAAAATTAATTGGATTTTATGTCGGAAGGAATAACTTTTCAACAAGTAATACTTATTTTATCATTATTTTTATTTTAATACTTTTAATTATTGGATTAATTTATATAATCTATAATTTAATAATAAAAAGACCAAGAAGAAAAAAAGCAAATGAATTAAATGAAGATTTTGATTATATTCCAAATGAATTATTTATAAAAATAAATTAAATGTAGTTTTATTTAATATTTTTATATTAAATTTAGTATTAAATAAAAATTTTCCTATTCTTTTTCTAAATAAAAAAACATACTACAAATTAAAAACCTTTTTATAAAACTCATTTTTTAAATCATAAAGATAATCTATTTATTATAATTTAAATTGAATGACTTTATTTCTTGAATTTTTTGATTAATTAATTTATTGTTGAGGATAATGAGTTCTTCTCTTATTTTAATTTAAACATTAATTAACATTTAATTTTTATTACAAAAATTAATATATTAATTTAATATTTGTAAAATTCTAACTTTTTATTTAAATCATTTATTTTTATATTTTTAGAGAATCAAATATTTTTAATAAGATAATATTTTTATAATTATATATTTTATTTAAATTTTTTATAAAAAAAAATTATATATTAAAAACCCCAATAAAAATTTTTTTTGCTTTTGATTTATCCTAAAGAAATTAAAAGATTACTTACTTATTTATATAATAAAAATATTATTTATTTATTTTATCAAATGAAATATAATATTGTTGTTTTAATGTTTTGTTTTGAACTGTTATTATATACAAACGAAAAACCAATATTTTTAGAAATGAATTTTTTTTTTAATGATAAATTACCTAAAATTGATTCTTCAAATTTTTATGATGAAATAATTTTTAACCAATTATTAACAAATATTAGTATTGGAAAGCCATCACAAATTATTCCTTTATCTATTAAATTAAGATTATCATCATTATCAATTACTTCATATATTTCATATTATAAAAATATTAAAATATATAATCATAGTCTTTCTTCAACTTATCATTCTGATAATGTTTCAGATATTCAAAAATTTCACTATGATGAATTTAGAAAAGGAATCAAATCAAAAGAATTGTTTGAAATTAATAAACGAAAATTTAAATTAGATTTTATTATGGCAACAGAAACATTAAGTGATGTAAGTGGAGTATTAGGTTTAAAATTAAATTCTGATTATAATTTGGAAAATTATACTTTTTTAAACCAGTTAAAAGAAAAAAAAATAATTACTTCTTCTATATATTTTTTTATTTTTTTAAATTCAGATAATTCTCCTTTAAATTATAAAGGTAAATTAATTCTAGGTACTTATCCTCATGTATATAATCCTAAAAAATATAATAAAAATAAATATTATGAAATAAAAACGAATTTTTATTACCAAAATTATGAAGAAAGTTGTGAAATGAAGCATTTAGAAATATTTTATGGTAATGATAATAATGAACAAGATTTTTCTGAAGAAATAATTACAAATTTTGATTTTGCTAAAAATATTATAATAGGTACAACAAAATTTAAACTTTTTGTTACTGAAGAATTTAAACAATTATATAATGAAAAATGTAAAGATATTATTATTAGAAATTATAATGTTTTTGTATGTGATAATGATATTGATATTAATAAATTGAAGAATATTTATATTTATTATGGAAATAGAAATTTCACATTCATTTTAAAACCTAATGATTTATTTATTTCTTATAAAAATAAATTATATTATTTAATTAATTTTTATCAATATTCTAATGAGAAAAAATGGAGTTTTGGAATAACATTGTTAAAAAAATATACTTTTGTATACGACCAAGAAAAAAAAGTAATTGGTTTTTATGATAATAAAAAAGGAGACTATTCAAAAACTTATTTAAAAATATTTTTAATAATTTCATTTATAATAATTATACTATTATCTTCATTATATATTCATCATATATTATTTAAGAAACAAAGAAGGATAAGAGCAAATGAATTAGAAGAAAATATAGATTATATTCCATTTGATAAAAAAATATAATAACAAATCTTTTGAATAAATGATTATTTAATTATTATATTTAATTTTCAATTATATATAAAGAAATTAAATTTTTTATGGGTTAATTTAAACTTTTTTAAATCTTTAATTTAATTTAGTAAATTTTGAATAAGATCTTTATGAATAAACATAATTATGCATTATATATTCTAAAATACAATTGTTTTAAAAAATACAATAAAATAGAAAGAAATTTAACTTTATTTGATAATATTATTAATTCAATAAAACATTTAGATTAGTTTTTTTCATTTAATTCATATTTAAATTTTTATTGATTTTTTATTATCTTTTGAATTTCTTTAATCATAATTATTTGTTTCAAATAAAAAATAATTAAAATAAAAGAAAAAAAATGATTTATTTAGAAATACAAAATTATAAACATTATATGATTAGTAATAATCCAAAAAAAAAATAAATATAGATATCTTTTAAATATAAGATAATACAAATTTATAATCTATTTATTCGAAATAAATTATGGAAGATTATCTTTTACAAAATATATATACAAATAAACCTCAAGCCAATACTTTTTTTAAAATACAAAATTTACCTTAATCAGATAATAAAATGAATAAAATCAAAAATAAAATCTCATTTCATTTTTTTTAATTTTAATAAATAATTTTTATATTGTACAAATTGATTTTCATTTATATAAAAATTAAAATCAATCATTTCAATGAATTTATATTCTAACACATTTAATTCATAAGTACTAACCCCAAAAATTTCTGCATAATAGCTCATTCCAAATGTTTTATCTTCATTAAATTTTATTGCACAAATTAGGGCTGAACATAATAACCTATGTATATTATAAGGAGTTAGAATTAATTGATTTAATTGACATAATTTGTCAATATAAATTAAACTTATAATTAAAGTATTTTCTTCAATTTTTGTATAAGTAATAATTCTTTTTATATAATCATTTAAAGAAAAATTAGGCAATGAAATTCCTGAAAAAACTAATTTTTTTTGGGAATGTAATAATAATCTATAATTCGGTAAATCTTTATTTTCATTAATCATCATATCTAAAGTTGAAGAAATTATATTTAATAATCTAAACTTGGATTTTTTTTGATGAATATTAATATTTTTTGAACTATTACTTGTAGAATAACCAGAGTAAGTTTCTGACATCTTTAATCAGTATTTATAAAATTATAATTAATTAAAAAATATTGTGTTCTAAAAAAAATGAATAAAAAATTTTAAAATATAATGAGATTAGCAAATAACTACAAATTATTTAAGAAATAATAATAAAAGCACTCTTTTTTAAGAATTCAAATAATCAAAGAAATTATTGAAAAAGAAGAAGAAAAAAAGAGATAAATCAAAAGAAAAAATATTTAACTAAATTTAAAAATTACAAAATTCCTGTGTGCCTTAAGTTTAATTAAAATATATTGAATTATTAATTGAAGAAGGTGAATTAAATTTTTGAAAAATTTAAACATAATATCTAAATTTTTAATTATGATTTATCTCATGATTTAATTACGGAAAAAACTTCAATTAAGATATAATTATAAAATTTAAATTAAAATTGAGAAAAATAACTTTAAATCATAATAAATTTGATGAAAAATGTAGAGATATTATTAAATAAATATTTTAAAGCCTTAAAATATATTTAAGATTTTATTTGGAATAATTGTAAAATTGAAGAAAATTTTAATTTAATTATGAAAGATTAATCTAAAATAGATCAATTGATATATATCAATAAAAATAATAAAATAGGTAAAATTAAAAAGTTTGTGTGATTATAAATTGGTGAAAATTCAGATATAAAAGATATAAATTTAGAAACAAATAAGTAAGATTATTGTTATAAAATTTTAATTGATGGATTTTATTATCAATTATTGAGAATTAAGTTACAACAAAAAATAGATAAGAAAACTAATTTAAAATAATAGTGGTATTAATAAATTACAATAAATCTTTTTTCGCTAGAATTTCACAAGACGATTAAAATTGTTTTAATTATATATTAATTTTTTATTAGATAAAGAAGATTAGAAACGAGGTAGTAAGAAAGATAAAGAAAAATAATTCAAATTTAAAATTTCTTTTTGAATATATATATTTTAATATAAATAAATATTTTAATTTTCAATCAAATTATAAATCCATTCTTTTTCATTCATTAACCTTTTTTAATACTAACAGACTTTACCCATAAAATTAATAAAAAAAGAAAAAAAATTAAAAACCCAATGATCCAATTAAATAAAAAAAGAAAAAAAAAAAAAAATTAACATCACAATCTCAAAAAAAAAATAAAAAATTCCTTTCCAAAAAATCACTATATAAACCCAAAAAAAAAATTAAAAAAAAATCCAAAAAAAAAAAGAAAATGACAAATCAGCCAAACACATCAAAGATGGAATATCGTTACTTAGGAAACACAGGACTTAGAGTAAGTGTATTAGGATGGGGATCAATGATGATGGGAACAGACACAGAAGAAAATAATAAAAATGCAATAAAGACATTATTATCACATGGAATCAATTTTTTTGATTCAGCAGAAATTTATGATTTAGGAAAATGTGAAATTGCATTAGGAAAAGCAATAAAAGAATTAAATATTCCAAGAGAAAAAATAGTAATTACAACAAAAATATTTAGAAATGGAAATGACCCAAATGATTCTTTCTTAAGTAGAAAACATATTATTGAAGGAGTAAATCAATCTTTAAAAAGATTACAAATGGATTATGTTGATATAATATATTGTCATAGACCTGATAAAAATACTCCAGTTGAAGAAACTTGTAGAGCAATGAATTATGTTATTGAAAATGGAAAAGCTTTTTATTGGGGTACTTCAGAATGGGATGCTGATCAAATAATGTTAGCTTATAAAATTTGTGAAAAATTAAATTTAATGAGACCTATTGTAGAACAAACACAATATAATTTATTACATAGAGAAAGAATTGAAAGAGAATATGCTAATTTATTCAAAAATTTTAAATTAGGAATTACTGTTTGGAGTCCTTTATTTTCAGGTGCTTTAACTGGAAAATATTTAAATAGTATTCCTGATGATTCTAGATATTCTAAACATAAAGAATTAAATGGTTATGGTTTAGATTATTATTTTAAAAATAAAAAAATTATTGATGAAAAAATTGAAAAATTAAAAGTGATTGCTGAAAGAAAATTAAATTGTACTTTAGCTCAACTGAGTATTGCTTGGATTATTGCTAATCCAGATATATCTACTGTTATTTTAGGTTCAACTAAAATTAGTCAAGTTGAAGAAATTATTCCTGCTATTGATATTTATAAGAAAATGACTAAAGAGATTATGAAAGAAATTGAAGAAATCTTGGATAATGCCCCTATTGGTCCTTGGGATTATGAATCTTTTAAATTATTAAGAAATAGAAGAAATGAATTACTTGATGTTGATTATTTAAGAATGCCAGATTTTGTTAAGTAAATATTATTTTTTTTTTGTTATTTAATTATTTTTATTATTGTTTTTATTTGGAAAATTGGAAGATTTAGGTTTTAAAATTTTTTTTTTAAAATGAATTATAATTTTTATAATATTTAATTATTAAATTTTTTATTTAAATTGCTTTAAGATTTTTTATAATATTTTCACTCATTTTTTGAATAGAAGAACCATATTTTTGTTCAAGATAAGAATTAATATTTGATAAAACAGTTTTAAAAGATAATATCATAGACTCAGAAATTTTATTTATGAAATTTTCAGCAATAAAGCTTGAAATATTTTTTAAAGCATAATCTTCAGTTTTAATTTGAATTTCTTTTGTAATTTCATTTTCAGATAATTTTCTCCATTCTTCATTTTCTTTTTTTATTTGTTCATTATTTCCTCCAAACATTTCTTTAAAATTAACATAATTTAATATTTCTCCAGTAATATAATTCATTATTTCTTTTTTAATTCCATGATTAGCGTCATTATTTTTATTATTATTTTTATTCTTTTTTGAGTCTAAACTATTTTGCTTTTCTATATATTTCATTGCTAATTCTGCTGAATTTTTAATAACAAAATCTTTTAAATATGATTCAAATTTTTGATTACAAAAATCAGATAAATTTTTAAGAAAATTACTTAAAGAATTCTTTGATTCTTCAGATAAATTTTTATATGGATCACCTTCAAATATTAAAATTCTAGATATATAACATAATAAATCTAAATCTTTCCTTACTAATTGTCTAAGAGGAATTCCAGAAGAAAATTTATTAATTTGATTAGTAAGTTGAATTTTTAAATCATCATGTAATTTATTCATTTTTTCTTGATAATTATTTTTAATATTTTGTTTAATTGAATGAAAACAAGCAGATTCAACTGCTTTTTCAATTTTTCCAAAAGTAATTTTAATTAAATCAGTAATACCATTTTGTTTAATAACTATTTTTCTTCCTTTATTATTAATTTCTTTATCTTTAGAAACTACTTTAACAATTTCAATATTTCTATTATATTTAGAGCAAATCTCTTTAATTTGATTTGACATTTCATTAGCTTCATTATCATCATAAGCTTTAGTATAAACAATAATAATAGGTAAAGTTTCATCATCATAAGTTTTCATTAATTCAATTAAAGAATCTCTTTCACATTCTTCAAATCTACTTCCAGTTAAACAATACCAAATACAATGAATAAATTCATCAGGATTATTTGTTGCTGCTTGATTATTAATTAAATTTTTTGAACTTTCAACAACTTTTTTAATACCATAATTTGATTTATCTATTCCTTGAGAATCATATAATCTAATTCCTTTAACTTTATCAGATACATATGAACGAGGTTCTCCTAAAGTTATTGGCTTTCCAATTCCAGTTTTTGCTACTTTTTCTTTTAAAATTGAATTTATTAATGTACTTTTTCCTACTCCAGTTGGACCTATTATTAATATATTAAAGTGATTATCTGATATATTAAAATTTATTAATTCTATATCTTGCTTTACTCTTTTATTCATTAAATCGTCGAATTTTTCTTTTTTATATATTTCTTTTATTATTTGATCAAATCCTGATAAGTCAAATTCAGATAATTCCTTTTGGAAAAAGGTATCTTTTTGGGATTCTATTTCTTTTTTTAATGTGTCTAAATATTCTTTACGAATTTTTTCTACATCTTTTTCAAATTTATGTTTTATGTTTTTATCTTTAACCATATTCATTAAATATTTTGCTAATCCTCCAAAACCTGCTATTACTATCCAACCACTTAAACCAATATTTCCTAAAATTAAATCCATTGAATTTTTTGAATTTATTTTTTTGTTTAATTTTAATAAATAATAATTTCTTTTAATTTATTTTTCCTAACTAAATATCAATTTAATAATTATAAATAGTCTGACTTCATAAAATATTGATTAAATATTTATTTTCACTGTTTTTTAAATGTTGATTAATATAAGATAAATATAAATTGTTAACTAAATTTTTCTTATAATACAAAAAATAGAATAAAAATTTTATGATTATTTATTTACAAATTTACGAAATTAATTAATTATCAAACATCATATCTTTAAATTCATCAAAATTAATTTCGTTTTCTTTTTTATGATTAACTTCCTTAAAAATATTTTCAAAAACAGCACTCGATATATTCTCGTTTTCTCCAAAAGAATTTTTAATACTATCAACAGTCAGTTTTCCAATTCCTTGTTTATCTATAAAATTAAAAGCATATAAGAGATTTTTCTCAGATAAAATTTTTTCTTTTGAAAGAGTAGCTCTTAAAAATTGTTCGAATTGAATATAACCAGAATTAGAAGAATCTAACATTAAAAAAAGACCATCAATAATATCATTTATTTCATTTTCATCTTTATATTTACATAATCCAATATAAAATTCTTCCTTATTTAACAATCCATCATTATTTTGATTAAATATTCTAAATAATTTTTGAATATCTCGAACTTCTTGATCTTCTTTAATATTATGTACTATAAAAGCAAGAACGATTTGTTGGAATTTATTTTTAATTTTAAAAGATAATAATCTATCAATAAATTCTATTATTTTTGATTCTGGTAAATTATCATATAACATTTTAGCTTCAAATTTACTAAACCAAGGATGTTCAATTGCTTCTTTTGCACTTAATCTTTTTTCGACTTTTACTTCTAATAATTTAATAATTAAATCTTTAACTTCTTCTGAACTTTGTAAAAATTTTTCATCATTAGTATTAAATTTTCCTTTTCTAATTTTATTTAAAGTATCAGTTGGATTTCCTCCTTCAAAAGGAGCTTTTCCAACTAATAATATATGTAATAAAACTCCAACTGACCAAATATCACATTTTTCATTATATTTTCTTTTTAAAACTTCAGGTGCAATATATATATTACTTCCTGAAAAATCCTTTTCTAAATTTTGAAGAATAAATTTATCTTTTCCAAAATCAACCACTTTAATGTAATAATATTTGATTTTAGTTATTTCATCAGTTTCAATATCACTTATTAAAATATTTTCTAATTTAATATCTCTATGAATTATATTATTATGATGTAAATAAATTAAAGCTGATAAAATTTGGAAAAAAATAAAAGCTAATTGATGTTCACTTAAAGAGTTTTTTTTATTATAAAATATTTCACCACATGAACAATAATCATTAACTAAATATAAATATTTAGGAGAAATAAAACTTTCATGTATTCTTATTATATTTGGATGTTCTAATAACTTAAAATTATTAATTACTTTTTGAATTGAATCATCAAGTATATAAATTCTTCTATCTATTCTTTTTAAAGTTACCATTGTATTTAATTGAGTATTATTTGCTAAAAAAACTGAAGCATAATTTCCACTTTTTAATTTTGATATTATTTTAAATTTATTATTTGGTATTCCTTCTTTTTCTTCTATTAAAGTTTGATTTGATATTTTTAAATTTAATTCTTCTTTAAATAACTGATCTCCAAATTTTACTTTTTCAATTAATGTATAACTTTTTTTATCTTTTCTTTTAAATCTTTCATCATCTGTAATAAATCTATTAAAAGCTTTATTTTTATTTGGCCCATAATCAATTGATTTTTCTTCATCTTCATCACTATCAAAATTAAAAATTTTTACTGCTTTTTCTATAGTTGTTGATTTCATTGTTTTAAATCTTTTTCTTCTACTTAAATGTTGAATATTTTTTAATTTTTCATTCATTTTATTTTCTTCTTCTTTCTTTTCCTCTTTTTTTTCTTCTTCATTTTTTTCTTCTTCTTTTTTTTCTTCTTCTTTTATTTCTTCTTTCTTTTCTTCTTCTTTCTTTTCTTCTTCTTTTTCTTTTAAAGTTTTTTGTTTTTCTAATTTTTTTTCTTTTTCTTTTATTAATTGATTAAATATTTTATTATTTTCAATTTCTTGTTTATGTTTAATTTGACCATGATAATATGTTGAAGTATGAGATTGACCATTATGCCTATAACTATGAACATAGTTTATATTATTCTTTCCTGGTTTTTTTGGTTGTTGACATACTCCCATATTTTATAATTAAAAAACAAATTTTGTATTAATAATTTAATTATTTAAATTTTTAAAATTCAGTTTTTTTATTATTTCTTAAATTTTAAATATTAAATTTTAATTACATAATTTATTCTAAGTTTTCTTTAATTATTTCTCACTTAATTAATCTTAAAATTTTATTTTTTGGTTTTTAAATTTTTATTTTTTTATTATTTAATTATGGAATTTGAAAAGAATTTAAGTTATGAAAAAAATATGAAATTAGATTTTGAAAGTATTAATGAAAATTTTAAAGAGGAAAGAAACATCGGGAAAATTCTTTTATATATTTTTTCAGAAAAAAATAATTTAGAAAATGAATATGCTAATGGAATAAAAAATATATGTGAATTATATTATAATAATTATGGAAATAATAATAACGAAAAAGAAAATGAAAACAAATCTTCACTTAAAATAAGTATTGAATCATTATTAAATGAAATAATAAATGAAAGTAATATTCATTTTGATAATGTGAAAAATATTGAAGATAATGTAATTAAACCTTTTGGAATTTTATTAGAAAATCAATTAAAAAAAGGGAAAGAATTATCTGAAAATATTCATTCATCACAAAATTCTTTTAAGAAAGTAATTGATAATTTAAATAATATTCAATCACAATTTATTTCTTCTACTAAATATGCTGAATCTGCTATTATGAGTTATGAAAAAGAAGTATATAATGCAAATAATGAAAATAAAGATGAAGATAATCCATTAAATAATCAAGATAATATTGAAGATAATAATAGTTTAAAAAATGATATTGATAAGATTGAAGAAATTCAGAAAAAAAATTTACAAACTGCAAAAGAATTCGAAAATCAATATAAAAATTATATTACAGAAGCAAATAATGAAAGAGAACATTTTATTAATTCATCTATTGAAATATATAATATTTTCCAAGAAATGGATGAAAATTATATAAATGAGCTTCAAAACTATTTTTTAAAAATAACTCAATGTTATATAGAAATGTATAATAGATTATTTGATTCAAAAAAAAATAAAATAAAAATATATAATTCAATTAATGCAAAAGAAGATATAAAAAAATTTATAAATGAAAATCAAACTAATTATAATTATCCTTCTAAATTTCAATTTGTTCCATATTCTCCTGAAATTAGATTAAGAATTGGAAATGATACTAAAGAAAAAGAACAATATGAAATTGCAAGAAAAACTTTATCAATTATGAATGAATTATTTAAATATGTTCCTGAAGAATTTAAAGACAATCCTGAAATGGAAAAGAATTATTTAAATATAGAAGAATCTGTAAAAAATATTTGGAAAGGAGAAAATTTAGATAATGAATATTTATTTAAATTATTTGATTATTCTTCTTATAGAATGCAATTTTTATTTAATGTTAATAGATTTAGAGCTGAAGGATTATTTTATCTTGAAAAAAATAGTTTTAATAATTTATGTTCAATTATGAATTATTTATTAAAAAAATCTTATGAACAAGAAGATTATCAATGTATTAAATTTACTATGATTCTTTCTCAAACTTTTTTCTTAGGAAAAGAAAAAAATATTTTAGTTCAAGATGTTATTCAAAAAAATGAATTTTTTAAAGAAGAGAAAATATGGGAAGGATTAATAGAATATTCTATTAATGAAGAAATAAACAATCAAAAAAATTATTGTAATTTTTTAAATGAAAATAAAGAATCAAGAGAAAAAAGAATTAATTCAGTTGGTTATGGTAACTTATTTACTTTTTGGTATAATATGAAAATCTTTGGATTACCCATTCAAAATTGTAAAAATGTTATTAGAAAATTTTCAGAAAAATATAATATTAATGAAAATGAAATATTCTCTTGTGAAATACCAGATAATCAAATTAAAGATGAAATAATAGTTACTTCAACTGAGGATAATATTCAAATTAATGATTTAAATTAAAAAAACTATTTTATATATTTAAAGATAATTCTTATTTAAATATAAAGTAATAAAATTCAAATGATTTTCTTGAGTTTTTTCAAAAAAAGTCTATTTATACTTTTAAAATTTCTTTTTTTTTTATTTTAAATTGTTATAAAGATATTTACATTTTTTATGATTTGCTAAATTTATTGAATAATTAATAAATTTTTCTTTTATAAACAAATTAATTAACAAAACAAAATAAAAACAATTTAAATATAAACAATTAATTAATTATTAATCCATTTTACATATTATCAATATTTACAATCTTTAAAAAATTAAAGAGGAAAAAAAAATTTAGACTAAACCTAATGTCGCTAAAATCTCTATATCTAATTGATAAATGTTAAATTTTAATTTAAAAATGGATGTATTGGGAGAATTAAAAGAATTATAAATTCCAAAAATAATATCTAAATTCAGTAAAAAAAGAATTAAAATTAATTTAACATTACAAATCCCCACTTTTATAAAAAAATAAAAGATGTAAAATAGAAAACCTCTATATAGATTAAATTTCAATTTTTATTATAAATATAATTAAATTTAATATATCTGATATTTTAAAAATCATTCATAAAACACCGTGAATTATAATCAAAAAAAATTAAATGAATTCAAAAAAGACTTTTAATGATTCTAAAACTAACTTAAATAAACCAGAAAACTTAAATTTGAATCAAAACAATTCCTTTGACACTATTTTTCATAACCATAATTTAATTTGTTTTCAAAAGTGTAGTAATTGGTTTGTGATTTTATCTTTAATTTCCAATAAAAATAAAAAACTAATCAGCAATTCATATTTCGGAAAAATTGAAGAAAAAGATATTTATCAAAATCATGAAATAAGTAATATATATTTTCAAAATGATTTGTCTGATTATTTTCCAATTGATATTAAAGAAAATCAAAGACTTGTATTAAATAATCAAAAAAAGATTCCTTTATTAATTTCTTTTGATTTTAATCAAACAAGTAATAATAAAAACAATAATACTTTTATAAGTAATGTTAATAGTGACTTTACATCTTCACTCTTTGAAATTGATTTAAATGCTTCTATTCATAGTACAAAAAAAATATTTAACAACAATATTAATTTTAGGATTAAAGGATTTGATATTTATAAAGCAATAGGAGAAAAAATTAGTAATTTAAATATAAATGATATTAATAATATTAAAGGAGATTATTTTTCTTTAGAAACTTTTGTTTTTAATAACATTCAATGTTCATTTGGTTTAAGCTTTATTGTATCTAAAATTAATTTGATTAATTATATTAATGGTGGGGGAAAATATTCTTTTTTAAATTTAAATATTACTATTGAAAAACTATATTTCAAATATTATTTATCTTTAAATGTATTTACAAATTATAACTTAAAAAACACTATTCCTTTACAAATAAATCAAAAAAATAATTTATTTTGCAATTTTAAAGTATTTTTATCTAATACAACATTACATTATAAAGAACAAAATCCAATGTTAGAAAATATAATTAAATCAATTTATAAGAACTCTGAAACAGGAATTGAATGTTTATTTAAAACAAATTTTTTTTCATATGTTAAAATAAATTATTTCCCAATTTTAAATAATTTATATTTAAATATTTCAAAAAATAATTCGATGAAAAAATTTAAATTAGAAAATAGAAATGAAAATACTAATTATTATAAAAGTTTATCTTATGAAAACAATAATACCGAAAAAGTAATTCATTCTCAAAAAATATATTTTAAAGAGAATTTTACAGAACCTTTTCAAAAAATTAATTATATTGACCAAATTAATAATTTATTAAAAATATATCCTGAATTAATTGAAATAAGTTTAAATGAAATTCAAAAAGATTCTTACTTTAGTTTAATTTGGGTTCCTTTTAGAGAAAAACATGAAAAAATAAAAAATTTTGATTTATTACCATTAATTGCTTTTGAGAATTATTATAAATTTAAATCATCTTTTAATGTCATTAATTCTATAAATATTTTTGGTATTATTGAAAAAAATTTAAGCGGAATTAATATTGATGCTTCAAAGATTTTTTTAAATTTTGATTATTTTTGGTTTTCAAATTTTAATATTTTAGGAACTTCAAATTTTTTTCTAAATTATAACAGTCTTATATATCAGAAGTTATTATATCAAAGTATCTATATAAATAAATCCTTATATTTAAGTTTAAAGAATTATATTGTAAATGAATTTAAGGAGTAATCTACAATTCTAATTTTATAAAACATAAATGGAATTAGGTCCATTAGGGATTTAATTTAAAGTTCTGCATTTTTATTATTAATATTATGTAATTACAAACATATGTATAAGTAAACTATGCAAATAAACTATCATTTATTTTCAACATCAACATTAAGTAATAAAAATATCAATTAAAAAAAATATAGAAAAAAAATAAAACAATATTATCAAAATTAAACTTCATTAATACCTTTCTTATATCATCATTTGATTATTTTCAAGAGATTTTTTTATTGTATTAAAGGTTCAATCCAATAATCATTCATTCATATATAAAAGTATTAACTTTTAATTGCTCTAATATACTCAAAAAAGTCAATTAGAATTTCTAAAGAATATTTTTCAATTATTATTATATATTCATTAAATAGTAAATCAATCATTTCTTTGCCTTTGTAAGTTATTATTGAGATAAAAAAAATTAAAAAAAAAAATTAAACTTCTCAAATAATTTAATAAATATTTTAATCATAATATAACCAAAAAAAAACTATGAAAAACCATGAAAACAGTGTCAAAAAAAATGCAAAAAAAAGTATTAAGCAGTTTCTTCAGGTTCAACACTAGCAAAATTAGGATCATCATTTCCAGTTTCTTTACTTTTATGTTTCTTATCATCAATTTCCTCTTTTTCAACATATAAATGTTCATCATCTTTATTATTTTCAGTTTTAACCGGACTTCTATTTAACATAGGATTTGTATAAATTTTAGGTAAAACAACACTTCCATCAGCATCGACTCTTCTTAATTTTTTAACAATATTTTTATGTTCTCCTTCATAATCACCATCTAACTGTTTAGTATTAATAAAAGGTTTTGATATTCCCATTCTTCTATACATTTCTGCGTTTTCTTTATCAATTTCTTCTTGAATTTCTTTTCTTCTTTTTACTTTTGTTAATGCTAATCTTGTCTTATATGAATTGTAATCATTGTTTGCAAATTGAGATGATTTTCTACTTGTTATTTCTTTTATTTTTCCACATAATTCATCATTGTCTCTCTGAATTCTATATTTTACCATTGGATCCTCTTTTCTTACGTGAATTGATTTTTTTGGTTCTTTAAATTGATTTTTACGATTTCGGATTAATTCTAAATTTCTGTTGTGGTAATAAGAATTTGTTAGTTTTAACACTATGTTGTTCTTGTCGTAGGAATCGTAAAATTTTTGAGTTGGATTCATTTTTTTTTTTAAAGTTATATTTTAATTATATTAATGTAATTATATTATTTTTTTTAATATAATAAATATATTATGGATGAAATTTCAACAGGAAAAAAAAATGAAAGTGATGAAGGACCAATTTCAAATGTTAATTTTAATTCATTAATTAATAAAATTAATGAAATAACGAGTAAAGGAAGGAATGTTGATATGAAAAATAAAGAACAATTTTTAATTATTTTAAAATCAACTTCAAAGACTCTTCAAGAAAATAAGAATATATTTGAAAGTTTAAGGTCAGAAGAAAATATGATAAAATTATTTGATGAATTAGAGAACACAATTGAAGATGTAGAATCTAAATTAAATAAATTAGCATTAATTAAATTTTGTAAATCAAAAGCAGAAAAATATTTAAAGAATGTATCAGAAAAATTAGAAAATATAAATATGATATTATTATCATATTTAGCATCAAGGAAAAATAAACATGTAGAAACAAAGATAATTGAAAAAGAAAATAAAGATATTAATTTAGATAAAGAAGAATTATTAGAAAAAATAAATGAATTAAATTCAAAAATAAATTCAATGGAATTAAATATAGAAAAACAAAATGAAGAAAACTTAAAATTAAGAGCAGGAATACAAAAACCAAAAAAACAAATACAAATAGATCAAAATATTTATGAAGCTTTAAAAAATATGCATGGTTTAACAGGTAGAATAAACTATAAAAATGCATTTGAAAAATTTGAAGAAGCAGTAAATGAAGATGAGAATAATGCAGAAGCTAAATTATTATTAGCAGAAATGTATGAAAAAGGATTATATAAAGATAAATCATATCCAAAAGCTTTAGAATTATATATTGAAGCTTCAAATCAAGGAAATTCAAGAGCTACATATATGATAGGTAATTATGCAGAAAATAAATTATATGATGATAAAGAACAATTTGGTGAATATGATGAAACTGCAATTCAAAATTATTCAAAAGCTTCTGAAGAAGGAAATTCAGATGCTTATGCTAAATTAGGTTTAATATATGAAAAAGGATTATTAAATCAAAACATAGATTTACAAAAAGCAGAAGAATATTATCAAAAAAGTGTAGATATAGATGAAAACCCAATAGGATTAAATGGACTAGGAAATGCATATTATAATGGTAATTATTATAAAAGAAATTATTCATTAGCGATTGAATTTTATCGTAAAGCTGCTTTAAATGGTAACTTAGATGCTTTAAATAATTTAGGAATTTGTTATGAATATGGAAAAGGAGTTGAACAAAATTATTCCAAAGCTTTAGAATATTATAATAATGCATGTAAACAATATCATATTCCTTCAATGTTAAATAAAGCTATTTTATTAATTAAATTAAATATTGGAAATAATAAAGAGAAAGAATTTAGAGAAGCATATCATTTACTAAATTTATATTTAAATTATGATAATAAGAATCCTGAAGTTTATTATTATCTTGGTTTTTTATATGAAAATGGATTTGATCTATTAAGAGATGGTAATATCATTCAAAATCCTTATATGGCTTTTTTGAATTATAAAAAAGCTTCAGATTTAGGTAATATAAAGGCAAAAACTAAAATTGGAGTTGCTATATATAATGGAATTAATGGAATTATTCCAAAAGATGAAGAAACTGGGATTTCATTTTTAAAAGAAGCCTCAAATAATAATGATCAAGAAGCAACTGATTATTTAAATTCATTAAAAGAAATGGGGAAAATGAACTATTAATAATATTTTTTTTAAAAATAAAAATATATTTTATATAAAAAACAAAAAATTGATTTCTTCAAATATATAAAATTATATTAATATATTTTTTTTAAATTATGAATTCAAATCATTTCATTGTTAGGTAAATATAAACATAATTAAATATAAAATTCCATTCTCATATAAGTACACTTAATAATTTTCCAAAAAATTAATGATTAAATTTTTATTATTTGAATAAATTGATAAAAATGAAACAAAATAATGTTTTTATTCTATTAATTTTTATTTCTAAATTTCTTTTCAATAAAAGTGAAATAACTGAAAAGGAAATAGAAACAATTTGTGAAATAGGAAAATATAATTCATATAAAAGAATAAAGGATTATTCAACTCTTCAAGAATACTATAAACATAAATTTAAAGATAAATCATCAAATGACCAATTTATAATGTCTTTTTTGATGAATGGTAACTTAACTAAAAATCTGGATAAATATATAAAAAAAATAATTGTTACAATAATTACACTAGGGTTAGCTTTCTTAGCTCTAATTTCTTATATAATTTTAATAATTTTATGGAGAAACAATAAATGTCTCTTTATCAATTTGAATAAAAGTGAAAGAAAAAAAAGACAAATTTATTGTAAATATTGTGGTTATTTAACTTCTATCATTTTAATAATAGTGTCAATAATTCTTTGTTCAGTAGTATTAGTATTAAATAGTCAACTTAAAAAAAATATTAATGCATCATTATGCTCATTATATCATTTTACAAAACATGCAATAAATGGTCTTTCTGAAAGTGAAGTAGTAAAAGATGAATACCCAATATTTCCAGGTTTTTCCAAAATAGAAGAAATATTATTATCTACTTCAACTTCAACAAATGTTAATGAATTTCTAAATTCTGATACATTCCCAAAATACAATGATTTAATAAATAAAGATGAAAATATTATTAATGTAATTCAAGGTTATTCCACTAATTATGGTACCACAAGTAGTATTCCTAGTCCAAATCCAAATATTTTGAATACTGTTAGATTATTATTAAATTATCAAAAATTATATGGACCATATACATCACAATATACTATATTAGGTGAATTTTATGAAAATTATACAAATACCATTCATCTTGCAATTGATTCTTTAAAAAAACTTAAAAGTGATTTTAATGACCTTATGTCTTATCAAAATAATATTAATGATGCAATAACTAATATAGATGAAGAATTAGGTGGATTTCAAAATTTATACTTAATTGTGGAAAATATTATTATTAAAAATTACAATAAATTAAAGAACAAATTCACAAAAATAATTGTCATATTAATTTATATATATTTAATCCTTGTTTTATTTGAAGGATTATTATTAATATTATTTTCAACATGTTTTATATGTGATAAAAATCCAACTTCATGTATGTATAATGTTAGAATTATATATTTTATTGTTTGGAATTTTATGTTTATTTCAATAATAGGAGTATTTTCATTAAGTTCATTTTTCTCATTTTATTTTAGTGTTAATAATGAAATTACTCCAGTTTCTCATTATATTCTTTCAGAAAAATATATGAGTAATACCGATGATTCTTCAAATATATTTTTAAGCTTAATTCAAAAAAATGCGGCTTTTTCTTCATATTTTCAAGTATGTTTAAATGGAAAAGATTCATCAAATTCAAACATTGCATATTCTTTTGGAATTGATCAAACATTTTTAAGATATATTAATTCATTATATCAAGATTACAGAGATTTTAAAAAATATTATTCAACAATTAATGAAACATTAGAAAGTGTTCAAATTTTATTGTCAAAAAATTCATTGTTTGAAAAATATAAAAATAATATGACATTAACAACGAATTATAATGAGCACAAAGAAAATGATGTAACATATAATATGGATAAATTTAATGTATATACTGATTCATCCTTATCAAATTCACTTCAAATTAAATGTGTTTCAGCAACAAAAGATCGTTGGGTGACAAATATAGGAGATTGTCCAAATAATTATACTTATTTATCTCCTGAAGAATTCTATTTTGAAGGTGGATATCATTGTTTAATTCTTAATGAATGGGATTATGATAAAGAGAATATTAGATATTATTCAGCTTGTAAAAATTATAATGGTGAAACAATTGAACATTTCACTGATTCTTATTTTTTAGCTTTAAAAGATTTTTACAATAATAATGCTATTTTAGTTAATAATATTATTGAAGCAAATAATCATATTTATGAATTAATTGAGGATATTAAAGAAGATTTAACCAATGAATATAATGCTGATTCTGAATTTTTTGAAAATTATCTTTCTGATTATATTACTTATAATGGACAAGTTGAATCTTCTACAATATATGATATGTTTGATTGTTCTCTTTTAAGATATGATTTAATTGATTTTTATGATATATCAAATCATCATTTTAAAAAAAATGTCTTAATACAACTTTCTTTTACTGTAATTTCTGGAATTTTACTATATATTTCTCAATATTTTGGAGTTAGATTAATGTATGTTTTTAATAAAGATTTTAAATTTGAAGAAGATAATGATAGTAATGAAGAAGAAGAAGATGAAATTGATGATGAAGATAAAAATATATATAAAAAAAGAAGTGATAAATTACCTGAATTGACAAATTCTGAGAAACTTGATATAAATTCAGATAATTATTTAACAAGAGAAAACAATGAAAAGAAGAAAAATAAAGTGAATCCAAAAAGTAAAAGATTATCACTTATGAATAATCCAATGCATATTAATTATTTTAAAAATAATAATACTCAAGATAAAAGTTCAGAGAATAATTCTGAAAATTCATCTTCTCAAGAAAATCCAATTTACACTATTAAAAATCCTAATATTAATAGTAATGATAATGATTCAAATGGAGTTGATAATTTAAAAAATTCATCAAATTTAATTAATAATGGAAATATTAGAGGTCTTTATAAAAATAATACTTTGAAAAATCCTTTAGGATTAAATATTAAAAACAATAAAAATAATAATTCTGAATCTAATTCCAACAATAATAATTCTGAAGAAGAAGAAAAAAAATCAGAAGTTGAATCTGAAGAAGAAGAAAAAAAATCAGAAGGTGGATCTGAAGAAGAAGAAAATGTCTCAAATGATAAAAAAGAAGAAGATGATGAAGATAATTAAAAAAAAATATAAATAAATATATATTTAAAAAATTAACTAAATTTTTATAAAAAAAATTTATAAAATTTTAAAAAAAATATTTAACGATTCAATAATTTATTTTTTTTTCCAAATCATATAAACAATCTTTTATTATTTTTAAATAACATTTGTTTTGGTTTTCTTTAAAAAAGAATCAACTTTAAAATAATAATTACCTTGAAATTCTAATTCAAAAGAATGATTAATTCTTTCTAAAATAGGAATAAATACTTCAACACTCAAATATTTTTTAAAAATATTTTCATAAACTTTAATAATATCTTTATGATTAAATTTATCTAAAACAAAAAAAGGAATACAATAATCAAAAATATTATAATTTAATTTTTTTTTATAACAATTACAAAACTCTATTTTATCTTTTAAAGAATCTATTTTATCATTTTTACTATTATTATCATCAATAAAAGAATTTAATTTAGAAATCAAATTATTTCCTTTTTTTTTCTTTTTGAGGAATAAAATTAATATAAGTTCCATCTTTCCTATTATTAATACT
>JAEEGK010007244.1_pt1 | contig 26451 bp, 18 predicted proteins | sample 8958771 | NCBI WGS metagenome assembly JAEEGK01 (sample SAMN16246547, study PRJNA631951) | gut metagenome | biome: gut microbiome; feature: rumen; material: SC-attached | host: Bos | place: Iran: Karaj | collected 2018-10 | reverse complement strand
CCTTTCTGGCCAAAGATAGTCGAACTGTTCCCCTTCGGAGTTAGGGCCAGCACTTCCTACAATCTTAATTTCAGGATGCTTTTGGCGAATAGCCTTGACGAATGGTTCCAAATGCTGCGGATAGATTTCGTCCCACTGCTCATTGCCAATAGCGAGGAACTTCATGCCAAACGGAGCGGGATGGCCCATCTCTGCGCGTAGTTTGCCCCACTGTGTATCTGTAGAGCCATTGGCAAACTCGATCAGATCGAGAGCATCCTGAACGTAAGGATCAAGCTCTGCCACAGGGACATGGGCACTCAGATCGTTGTTCTGGAACTGACAAGCCAGACCAACACTGATCACAGGAAGAGGCTCTGCACCTATCTCCTCTGCCAACTGGAAATACTCATAGAAGCCCAAGCCATAGCTTTGGTAGTAGTCTGGGAAGAACTTGTAATCGAAAGTGTATTGCCAACGGTTCTCATTCAAAGGACGATTTTCAACGGGTCCTACTGAATTCTTCCAATTATAGCGGGTATCCAAATCGGTTCCTTCCACGATACACCCTCCAGGGAAAAGGAAGATGCCAGGATGAAGGTCGTACAGCGCTTGTGCCAGATCCTTGCGCATGCCATTCTCATGGCCTTTCCACGTATCTTTAGGAAAGAGGGAAATGTGCTCCAAATCCACAGTAGCGTTTCCTCGTAAGAAAATGCGTAGATGTGCCTTTGGCAAAGTAACATTAGGAGTCAGTTCTACTTCATATTTGGTCCAATTAGCCTTATCTACCATGATGGTAGCAATACTGATAGCCTGACGCTCACCCATGGAGTGAGGATCAATCAGTTCCACCCTAAGATTGGCCTCTTTATCTCCTTGTGGCAATCGAGCCCAAACGGAAAAACGGTAGCTCTCACCGGCCTTTACCCCAATGCCAAAATAGCCCTCGTTCTCCAATCCGGTATGTTTCTGGTCATGCCCAGCATAGGAAAGGCGCACATAGTGAGGATTCCGCTCAAAGGGCCCGTCATCACGCACAGCAACCTTACCAAAAGCCTTCCATCCCTGCAAAGCTTGAGGAAACTCGAAAGAACGGTTCTTTACCAATTCTCCATACAAACCACCATCGGCAGCATAATTGATATCTTCAAAAAAGATACCGTACATGGTGGACTGTATGGGTGCACCCAACTTATCTGCTTGAATGACGAAATTGTTAACTTGACCTTGCAAAACGGCGCAAAAGAATAGCAAAATAGCGCTAGCAATCTTTCTCATAAGCTCAGTTTTTAAATCTTTTTATCATTTTATGCCACTAAGATAGTGGTTTTTTATTAAAAAATATCTAACTTTGGGCGGAATTTTGGCTTGAAGTGTTTTTTCGTGATAATACACGGATACCTTAATTATATAATATATGAAACTAAGTAAGCTTTTTCTAATGTCTGCCACCATAGCACTCACTGCGTGTAATACCAGTGTGAACGAGCCTCAAACGGATGAGCCAATCATTGGCCGTTCTGACATCCATATTGAAGGGAAACGCATGACTCCAGAGGCTTTATGGGCAATGGGACGTATCGGGGATATTTCCGTTTCTCCTGATCAGCAGCATATTGCTTACTCTGTTACCTACTACAGCGTGCCACAGAACAAGAGCAACAGTGAGCTTTTCGTCATGAAAGCTGATGGCACGGAAAACAACCAAATCACCCACAGCAGTTTCCGCGAAGGACAACCTGTCTGGAAGGATGGCAAGATTGCCTATCTGTCCAGTGAAAGCGGAAGCAGTCAAATCTGGGAAATGAATCCTGATGGAACAGGTAAGAAACAACTGACCAACTACGAAGGAGATATTGAAGGTTTCGGTTTCTCTCCCGATGGCTCTAAAGTGCTGTTCATCGCACAAGTCAAGACTGTCCCCAGTACACAAGACAAATATCCTGATTTACAGAAAACCAGTGGTATCATTGTGACTGACCTGATGTACAAGCATTGGGACGAGTGGACTACAACAGCTCCTCATCCTTTCGTAGCAGATTTAGATGCAAATGGCTTGTCGAATATTACGGATATCCTGGAAGGTGAGCCTTATGAAAGTCCGATGAAGCCATTCGGAGGCATGGAACAACTGGCATGGAGTCCAGATGGCAAACAAATAGCCTATACCTGCCGCAAGAAGACGGGTTTGGAATATGCCATCTCTACCAATTCTGATATCTATCTTTACGACATTGCCACCAAGCAGACGCGAAACATCACGGAAGATAATCTGGGTTATGATACGAATCCACAGTATTCACCTGATGGACAATACATCGCCTGGCTGAGCATGGAACACGATGGTTACGAATCTGACCTCAATCGTCTCTTCTTCATGAACCTTCAGACAGGTGAAAAGCGATTCGTAAGCAAAGCATTGGAAACCAACATAGATGAATTTATCTGGGATGCTGACTCCAAGAGTGTGTTTGGCGTTGGGGTTTGGCATGGAGAAACTCATATCTATCGTTTCGATTTAGGAAACAATGATGCTGTCAGTCAGATCACGGAAGGTCAGTACGACTATGGCAGTATACATCTGTGCGGAGATAAGTTGATTGCTAAGCGTCATAGCATGAGCATGGCTGATGAAATCTACCTGGTGGACAAGACGCCAAGCGGAACCATCAAACAGCTGACAGCAGAGAATAAACAGATATACGACCAACTTGAGATGGGACGAGTGGAAGGACGTTGGATGAAGACCACAGATGGCAAGGATATGCTGACGTGGGTTATCTATCCTCCACAATTTGATCCCAACAAGAAATACCCTACCCTGCTCTTCTGCGAGGGAGGTCCGCAGAGTCCTGTAAGCCAGTTCTGGAGCTATCGTTGGAACTTCCAGATAATGGCAGCCAACGATTATATCATCGTGGCTCCTAACCGTCGTGGTTTACCAGGATTTGGCGTGGAATGGAACGAAGCTATCAGCGGTGATTATGGTGGTCAGTGCATGAAGGATTACCTCACTGCAATAGACGAGATGGCTAAAGAACCCTACGTGGATAAGGATCATCTGGGTTGTGTGGGTGCCAGCTTTGGCGGATTCTCCGTCTATTGGTTAGCAGGCAATCACAACAAACGCTTCAAGGCATTTATTGCCCATGATGGTATCTTCAATCTGGATATGCAATATCTGGAAACCGAAGAAAAATGGTTTACCAACTGGGATTTGGGAGGTGCTTACTGGGAGAAGCAAAATGCCATCGCACAACGCACCTATGCCAATTCGCCCCATCTGTTCGTGGATAAGTGGGATGCCCCTATCCTCTGCATTCATGGAGAACGTGATTACCGCATTCTGGCCAATCAAGCAATGGCTGCGTTCGATGCTGCAAAGATGCGTGGCATACCGGCAGAATTGCTGATATTCCCAGATGAGAACCACTGGGTGCTGAAACCGCAGAATGGTATTCTTTGGCAGCGTACCTTCTTTGAGTGGCTGGATAAGTGGCTGAAATGAATTGTATAACCCTAGGTTATAGATATATTAAACAACTAATTATTAACAAATAGTTTTATTAACAATCTTTTTATTAAACAACAAAAAATTATGACTATGAACACAGAAAGCAAGGGTATGAGCCGTCGCAATTTCCTGCGTCTCTCAGCCCTCGGTCTGTCAAGCTTGACTATCATGCCAAGCTGGGCACAGAACGGTGTGAAGATCGCTCCTAGTGATCGCGTTGTATTAGGTTTCATCGGTCTTGGTCAGCAGGCACTGAATGACTTCGGTGGTTTCGCTGGTTGCGCTGGTGTACAAGTTGCAGCTTGCTGTGATGTTGACACTAACAAGACTGAGCGTTTCATGCGTCGTGTACATGCATGGCAGAAGTCTAAGGGTATGAACGAGCGTTGCGACAAGTACGAGCAGTATGAAGAGCTTCTGAACCGCAAAGACATCGATGCAGTTGAGGTAGCTTCTCCAGACCACTGGCACACTCTTCAAGCTATCCACGCTTGCCAGGCAGGTAAGGATGTTTACTGCCAGAAGCCTCTGACTTACACCATCACTGAAGCTTATGCTATGCAGGATGCAGTACGTCACAATGGTCGCGTATTCCAGACTGGTAGCCAGCAGCGTTCAAGCGGCGAGTTCCAGAAGGCTATTGAGCTGATTCAGGCTGGTGCTATCGGCCATGTAGAGAAGATTTATTCAAAGGTTGGTGATCCTCCACGTCCAATCGAGAAGATGTATGAGGAGTTCGGTGGCGTTCAGCCTATCCCAGCTAACCTGAACTTCAACCTCTGGTTAGGCCCATTGAGCGATCCTAAGATCGAGTACAACGACCAGCTTTGTCCTCCTATCACTCTGGAGCAGACTGTAACTAAGAACGGTAAGACTACCGTTGTAGTTGCTGAGAAGCGTGAGGCATTCTGGGGTGCTTGGCGTTGGTATCGTGAGACTGGTAACGGTTACACCGCTGACTGGGGTGCTCACATGCATGACATCGCTAACTGCGCTATGGGCTTCGACGGTCTGCAGCCAGTTGAGTACTATCCACGTGGCTACCAGAACGAGGGTGAGGCTTATTCAGCTCGCTATCCAAACGGTACCATCCTGATGGAACACCCATACCTGACTAAGGACATCGACGGCGAGGACAATCCTAACGCTCAGGGTCTGAAGTTCATCGGTACTAAGGGTTGGATCAACGTGGCTCGTGGTTATCTGGAGTGCTCAGACAACTCACTGATTCCTGAGAATCTGCGCGGTAACAAGCCTCGTATGATGACTCCAGAGGAGCGTCAGCGTATGTTCGAAGAGTATAGCCGTCGTGCTGCTCAGGCAGAGCGTGGTGGTCAGCAGCAGCGTGCTCAGAACTTCGAGACAAGTTCTCCTCACATGCAGAACTTCATCGATTGCGTTCGCAGCCGTCAGCAGACTATCGCTCCTATCGAGGCTGGTGTTTCAAGTGCAGTATTCTGCTGCCTCTGCAACATCGCTTACGAGCTGGGTCGTCCAGTGAAATGGAATCCTGCTACTCGTACATTCGTTGGCAACGACAAGGAAGCCGCTGCTCACCGTCTGTACTACTACGAGTATCGCAAGCCTTATGTATTGCCTTATCTGGACAAGCGCTGCTAATCCAAATAATAAATACATACAAAAGGAGGATGCGCCAATCGGCGCATCCTTTTTTTTATTTTTATATGGTCGTTTTAAGGAAAAGCATTATCTTTGCCTTTACTAATTATTCTAGTGTATATTTTGTATGGATAATGTGCATTCAATAGTACCCCAGGAAGAATACCAAAAACGTATTCTGACACTCGACAATGACATTCAGCAGATTCCTCAGCTGGCTTCTTTCGTCGATGCTGTAGCCGAAGAGGCTGGCATAGACTTTTCAGAAGCCATGCCTCTGAATCTTGCTCTAGAGGAAGCGGTTGTCAATGTTATGCAATATGCCTATCCTGCAGGAACCTATGGAACAGTCACTATTGAAGCGTTATTTAATAAAGAACAACTGAGATTTATCATCTCAGATGCAGGTACCCCTTTTGATCCTACCGCCAAAGAAGATGTGGACATCAGTCTGGAGGTTGTTGATAGAGAAATTGGTGGTTTAGGCATTCACCTGATTCGTCAAATCATGGATGATATAAGCTATGAATACAAGGATGGGAAGAACGTCCTCACCTTACACAAGAATATAAAGCGAGAGGGATAACATGGAAGAACTTACTATCTTAGGTCTGACACCTCAAGTTTGGATTGTACTGGCTGTCCTTCTGGGGATGTTTTATCTTTTGGTACGCACGCGTGTACCCAATGAGGTGACCTATCTTGGTGCAGTTACCATTCTCTTGCTGACGAATGTTGTTTCTGAAACAGATGTTCTTGCTTCCTTTGGATCTGAAGCCATCTTAGTGAACGGAGCGTTCTACATCGTTCTGGCAGGCTTACTGCATACGGGTGTACTCTACTGGATCAGCAAACATCTGCTAGGCACTCCATCTTCTTTCAGACAAGCGACAGTCAAGCTGATGGTTCCAGTAGCTACCCTCAGTGCCATGATGGGCTGCGAGAACGCAGTAGCCCTGTTCACAGACATGGTGAAGATGTGGGCCAGAAAACTTGAGATCTCTCCTTCTAAGTTGCTTATCCCACTGAGCTACGCTGCCACTTTCGGAGGTATGTGTACATTGTTGGGACAGGCATCCAACTTGATTATCGCAGGTTTGTATGTAGAGGCAACGGGTACTCCGCTTAATCTTTTTGCGCCGCTGATTCCTGGTCTGGCTTGTACCCTGGCTGGTATCGCCCTCATGTCGATACTGCGTCACTTCATGCCCGACCGAGAGTCTCCTGAAGTTTCCTTCGAAGATACGAGCGACTATACCGTGGAATTACTGGTTCCTACAGACAATGAGGCTGTGATGCAGACTGTCTGTGAAGCAGGATTGAAGGAAGTACATGGTGGTTCGCTGATTGAAATTGTGCGTTTCGACAAGGAAGTCATCTCCCCTGTTTCCGACGATGAATACATCTTTGGAGGTGATCGTCTGATCTATTCAGGACAAATCAACGAAATCTTGGAACTGAAGAAAAGTCACGGATTGGTAGCAGCTGATCATCATGTATACAACATCAATGAAATAGACAACAACCGCAAGCTCCGCACGGCATACGTCAACTTCGGAAGCGACCTGATCGGCACATGTATGAGCCACAGCAGTTTCGAGAGACGTAACGACATGGTACTGGTGGCTGTAGCACGTCAAGGAAAGCGTGTGGATGAGCAACCACGTGAGGTGATCTTGCAAGCTGGCGATACATTGTTGTTGGAATGTCCACATAAGAACGATCGGGATATAGAGACCAACTTCAAGCGCAGTCTGACGTTCTTCGACTCCCAGTTTGTCCCAGAGATAGGAAAACGTACAATCGTTTCATCAGCTATTCTGATCCTGATGTTTATCATGTCATCGTTCAAGTTCATTCCGTTGCTGACGTGTACCATGTTGGCTGCTGGTGCCTCCATTTTACTCCGATGCTGCAGAATGCGTAACATTACAAAATATATCGATTGGAATTTCTTGCTGATACTGGGATCATTGGTGGTATTCAGTACGGCCATCACCAAGACAGGTATTGTGGCCGTGATTGCAGATGCTGTGCTTGACATTTGTGGCAACAATCCATATATCATCATTGGTGTGATGTGTCTCATTGCCTCTTTAGTCAGTGAACTGTTCAGCAATGTAGCCGCAGGTGCTGTATTCTTCCCCATTGTCTATCAGCAGGCGTTGACGCTAGGATGTGACCCTATACCTTTCGTCATTGCTATCATGACGGCAGTAAGCATCAGTTATTGCACACCGATGGGATCGTCCACCATTATGATGATCTATGGTCCTGGTGGCTTCAAGTTTACGGACTTCTGGCGACTGGGTATATGGATGCACCTCATTCTGCTCTTGGTAGATCTGGCTGCGATATTCCTGTTTTTCCCTATGTATTAATAATTAAAACTCAATAAGATGGAAACAAAGATTAAAGAAGAGAATGGCTGCATGGTTGCAGTATTTAAGGGACGTCTTGATACGGCGGCTGCCGCACAGACTACGAAGGATGTAGAACCTTTGATGACGGCAAAGTGCGATGAAATCATTCTGGATTGCACCGACCTAGAATATATCAGCAGTTCTGGCTTACGCATTTTTATCAGCCTATTGAAGAGTGCTAAAGCCAGAGGAGGCAATGTCATCGTCAGCAACATCAACGAGGACATCAGTAAGGTTTTCCAAATGACAGGGTTTAATAAACTCTTTACCATCAAGTAAAATAAAGGGGATATCGAATGGATATCCCTTTTTTCCTTTTTAGATCAACTGCTGCCTAATGGCTTCTCGTACGATGGAAGCCGTGTTGCTCACGCCCAATTTCTGTCGGATGTTCTTCATGTAGCTATGTACTGTCTCAAAGCTAAGATACAGCTTAACAGCTATCTCTTTGGTGGAAAAGCCTTCCACAATAAGGCGTAGTATTTCTTTCTCACGATTGGTCAGCGTCTCGGCTTTGTTCTTTTTACGCAGTGTCATCATAGCTTCTTCGCAGACATACACTTCCCCCTCTCCCACTTTCTTCAATCCTTCCACTAACTCCTGGGCATTGCAGGCTTTCAGGAAATAGCCACGGGCACCATTGTTCAAAGCCAAGCGGACAATGGATGCTTCTGAATAATAGGTAAGAACGGCAATTTTCATCGTCGGGCAGAGCTCCTGTAGCTTTGGAATAAAATCAATACCGTTTCCATCGGGCATGGCCATATCCACCAACAAGATATCTGGTTTTAATTCCTCACAGGCTTTACGTGTCTCTTCCAAGGTATAGGCAATACTCACAACCTCACCTATCCGACTACCTTCTACCTCTATGGTTTCAACCAATCTTGAAATGGCTTCTGCCACCATCTTATGGTCATCTGCGATGATTATCCGATACATCTTTTTCTGAATTATAATGTTTAACGTAAAGGTACCTCTATGATGAAGTCTGAACCTTGGCCACTATTCGATTTCAGTTCCAACTTACCGCCTAGTGCCTTGACACGCGAGGCGATGCTGTCCATCCCAAAACCAGAGTCATGTGGATTGATACCACTACCGTTATCTTTCACTTCCAAAATTGTATGATCCGCATTCTGGTGAAGACGCACATCGATGCGGGTAGCATGGGCATTCTTAGCAGCATTGTTTACCAACTCATGAGCGATGTAATAGATGGCTTCTTCTGAATGCTTATCCAATCGTCTGTCTTCTCCTTGAAACATGAAATGAGCCAACGGCATAGTATCACAGAAACTCTCAATGGCAGTACGCAAGCCAAAACGACGAAGTGATTCTGGCATCAGATGGTGCACGATGCCCCGCATCTCATGCACCGCTTCATCCGTCAGGTTTAAAGCATTCTCACGGGCTTGTATATTATCAGGCTGTTGCGTGAAAAGCTGCATGTTTAACTTAATTCCTGTAAGCAATGCCCCCATACGATCGTGCAGGTCGCGTGCAATGCGTACCCGTTCTGAAGTCTCTCCATCTATCTTAGCTATAGCTTCTGCATGACGACGTTTTTCCCTCAGCCAAAAGACTAAGAAGATGAGCAGTCCTACAAGTAGCAACAAGGCTATCACACTGATCCACGTCAACCAATGCATCCACGTACGCTCACGTTGCAGTTCCTCTATCTGAGATTGTTTCTGTTCTGTTTCATAGATTACCTGCATCTGTGAGAGAGCACTTTGATACTGTGTGTTAGCATATTCCTTGGTCAGATTGTGCACCTTATTTATATATAAGTCAGCCTCATCCTTACGCCCCAATTGAATGCAGATGTGTGCCAGATTCTCAAAGTCATTTATATCGTCATACGTATCGTTAGGGTCAGCTTCCACGCTCTCACGTGCCAAATCGTAGGCTCGCTGCCATTGTCCTTTCTCCATCGCTACCAGGTACATGGCACTCAGCGCATTGCTCTTGAAACTGGCCATCATATCCTCATCGCTGCGCATCAAGCGGTATGATTCCTCTGCGTATGCCTCTGCCTTGGCGATGTCCTTGTGGCCTTCCATCAGGTGTATCTGTGCCAAAGTCGAAAGCAGCTCCAAATAGTCGCCAGGTTCCTCCTTCTGGTTTGGCTGATAGTAGGCATAACTCTCCATGCCTGTCTGAAGGGCTTTATCATAGTCGCCCTTCTCCAAATATATCTTTGTCAAACCACGCTGAGGAAGAGCCACCATCAGCGAATCTCCACTCTTCCTTCCACACTCTATGGCAAGCAGGTAGTTACGCTCCGCTTCATCTCTGTTGCCCATGGTGTAGTAGAGTTCACCCACATTGTGGTAGAGGATAGTCTGACTTTCCAACCAACCATATTTCTCAAAGATGGGGAGGGCCTTTTGGTAGTATTCTATGGCGAGCAGATTCTGGTCTTGAATATTATAAAGATTGCCTATGGAACCATAGATCACGCTGTAATTGTCGTCCACATCTTTTTCGATATAGCGCTTACTGGCAGCCATGCTGTCTGTAACTGCCAAAGCATGATTATAGAAGTCCAAACTCATCTCATAGTCGCCACGTCCGTATGCCAGCATACCTATCATGCGCAAGGCATCTGCACGGGCATTCAGTGCGTTGAGTTCATAACTCAGTGCCAGAGCCTTACGCGCATAGTCCTCTGCCACCTTCCCCTCTATGTTCACATAGCCCCACATCAGATCCTGATAGGCACGCAGCAATTGCTCTCCCTTAGGTGGATTAGGACTGGCAAGCACCACCTCCAGAGAATCCACTTTACGGTTCCTATGATCACTGTACTGCGCCATCACTCCTTGGCTGCCAATGCTTATCAGCAGCCAAAGTGCTATCAGATTCAAGGCTACCCTATGTTTCATGCAGCCAAATTACCAATTATTTGCCATACAGCCAATAAATCTGCGCTGTTTCTCATGAATCATACACCAAAATCCCCCAATTGGGGGGTATTATATCTGATAAATAGTCTTTACATTTGCATGGAGATATATGGCTCTATGAAAACGCAGAAATGTCTTTTCCTTTCACCTTTCACACGGAGGCCATAACGTACTAACAAACAGTATGTTACATGTGTGAAAGAAAGGAGTCGATCCTTCACCATCTTTCACGCATCTCATTATCATGGTGAAGGTTGGTGAAAGGTCGTGAAAGACGGAGGCTTATCTTTCACACGAGTTAGATTATGACAATCATTCACTAACTGACGCAGTGTGAAAGGTGAAGGAGAAATGGCGTATCGTGTGGTTCTGAAAACCACAAGGGGGATTTGTCAGAATGCTCTCACGCTGAACATTTATGTCCATGCCTGTGGACATAAATGTCCATAGTTGTGGACATAAAAATACAACGTTAGGAAAAACTTGTTCCTGTGTGTACGAACAATTTTTTCTGTGTGTACGAACAAAAAAGAGTGAGTGAGGAAAATATTATTAATGCATTAAATTGTAACGATTATGAAGAAGCTGATAATGATGCTGGCAGTGCTGGCAGTAGCACTGAGCTATTCTACAGATGCTAATGCACAGTTGCTGAAAAAACTGGGTGAGCGCGTTAAGAACACCGTTGAGAACAAGGTGCTGAATAAAGCTGAAGATACCGTCAGCGATGAAATGGATGATGCTCTTGGCAACAAGAAATCTAATAAGAATACCAACGCTAATGATGCAGAAGAGGCAGAGGCAGTAGCAAGTGATGAGCCTGTGGACTTTGCTGAAATCCAAGCCAAGAGCGACTTCAAACGTGGTGGCACAGTATTCTTCAATGACGAATTGAAAGGTGAGCAATTAGGCGAGTTCCCTTCCAAATGGGACCTCCTCAGTGGCTCCGAAGTGGAAGTAGTGAATATCAAGGGCGTAAATGCCATCAAGATGGAGGGAGGAAGGATCCAGCCTCTGATGGAAGAAAAGTTTTATCTGCCAGAAGAGTTTACCATCGAATTCGACGTACTGTCACAACCCGCCCAGGAAGGCTCCAGTTGGGATGCCACCCTCGACATTGTCTTGAAAGCTGAAGACGGCTATAACGCCTTCGATATCCGTACCAGCGTGGAGACGCATACGCTCAACAATCCAAGTGGAGGCTATTATGGTATTGGTTGGGGTTGGGGAGCATATAATCCCAATGATGATAAAATTGATGGAGCACCCGGAACAGCTGCTATTGCCAAGGTTTTCAAGAAAAACGACTGGAACCACATTGCCATCTCATTCAACAAGCGTGCTTTCAAGATGTACCTCAATTACGAGCGCATCGTGAATATCCCGAATATGAAACAACCTCGCTCTTGGTATATGGAAGGTAGTTCAGACAGCAATAAAGGTGTCTATGTCACTAACGTAGTGATGGCCAAGGGTGCAGTGGAACTCTATGAGCGCAATGCTACAGACTATTCTTCAGCTGTAGAGAAAGCCATTGCAGAAACAGGTAAGTTCGTCACCAACAATATCCTCTTCGAAACTGGTAAGGCAACCTTGAAACCAGAGTCAATGGAGGAAATCCAGAAGGTGGCAGACTATATGAAGAAAGACTCTTCTGCTCGCTTCGAGGTACAAGGCCATACAGACAACCAAGGTTCTGATGCCATCAACGATCCTCTCTCACAGCAACGTGCAGAGGCAGTGGTGAAGGCCCTCGAAGGCATGGGCGTAGATCCTTTCAACCTCCGTGCTGTGGGTAAAGGCTCTCATGAACCTGTAGCTGATAATGGTACAGATGAAGGTCGCGCGAAGAATCGCCGTGTGGAGTTCATTAAGAAATAATATAAACACTATATGAAGAAAATAGAATTATTACTGATGTGTATCGCAACCCTCGCATTAGTGGTGGCTTGCGGTAAGAAGGCTAAGACCGTAACTGGTAACGAAGAACTTGACCAGAAAATAGAGAAGGTCGAGAAGAAACTGTCGGAAATGACAGGCGTAGAGAAGTGTGAAGCCACCTGGCAGAAACGCTATGGCGGTAAGTTGAAACTGACAGACGTGCAACCTGATTTCGCGTTTACGGAGCGTGAAGAGGGTTTCGACAGCTTTAGTGGCAATGGTGTGAACAACGCCAAGGCTGTTTATCTGAAGAAGGACGGCTCTGACATCACCCCCGAGGAGTGGAATGCTTATGTCACCAAGATCTACAACGTAACGAAGAAACTGGCACAAGACGGTAAGGTGGTGCGTGGCTTTGGCAGTAACCTCGACGTGAAGACCCGCGAGCAGGCATTGGAAGAAGTGACGCTCGACAAAGTGCTCAATGGAGATAATAATCAGGAGTGGGCTTTCTTGAAGGACGACCTCTTCGAGGCTTGCTACGTTAATATGCAGAACCTCTCCAATGCGAAGTATGTCACTGTGACATTTGCAGAGGGAACTCAGAAGAATCTCGAAGAGGCTCTGAAGGATGCAGAGAAATACCTGAAATAATTAGCAATCACGGAATTAATCCGAGTTTCATATCAAGTTGTTTCAGTGTCGTAGCGCAAAATAAAGCGTTACGACACTGATTTTATAAAAAAGTACTATCTTTGCCAAAAATACTGATAATGGAACGTATTACGAGTTTACAGAATCCGAAGGTAAAAGCAGTGGTAGCCTTGCAGCAGAAATCGTCTGAAAGACGGAAGCAGGGACTGTTTGTTGTGGAAGGACTGCGCGAAGTGGAGCATTGCATGGAGGCAGGCTATCAACTCGACTGCGTTTTCTTATGCCCTGCCCTCTTGGGCACTGAATCATTCCACACAGAGGCACCTTGCTATGAAGTGACTCCAGATGTGTATGAGAAGATGGCTTATCGTGGTGGTACTGAAGGCATTGTAGCAGTAGTGAAAGCACGTTCCCATGCCTTGGAGACACTCAAACTGGGCAAAAATCCTCTTATCATCGTCTTGGAAAGTGTGGAGAAACCAGGCAACTTAGGGGCTATCCTTCGCAGTGCAGATGCGGCTCATGCTGATGCTGTCATCGTGTGCGATCCTCTTACCGACCTCTATAACCCCAATTTGATACGCAGCAGTATCGGGGCTATCTTTACCGTGCCTTGCGTGGCTTGTACCTCTGAGGATTGCATCCGTTTCCTGAAAGAACGAGGCATAAAGATTCTCACAGCGCAGCTGCAAGACTCACACCTCTATTATGATACAGATATGCGTTGTGGCACAGCCATTGTGATGGGCACAGAAAGCACAGGACTCACGGATCAATGGCGTAAGGCTGCAGATACCCATATCCGCATTCCGATGCTTGGCAGATTGGACTCTCTGAATGTCTCCGTCAGTGCAGCCATCCTGCTGTTCGAGGCTGTAAGGCAAAGGCAGACCTCACCCTAACCCTCTCCTATCTTAGGAGAGGGAACTTGGTTGTTACAATTCCAACCCCATGATGTAATCATTCATGTAGTAACCATGTCCGATGGGGAAATCGCCTTGGCGCAGTTTCTTCATCCCCAAATGCTCATAGAAACTTACGGCCTTGTTGTTACGATTTACATTCAGTTCCATCAAGCAAGGTCCAGGATGCACCTCTTTAATATATTGGATGGCACGATCGAAAAGGAACTTTCCAGCTCCAGTGCCTTGCTCTGAAGGCAGCACATAGATTTTCTGCAAGTGGAACGTGTCCACGCCTTCCTCATTCTTTCCTTGTGGCTGTACGGATACATAGCCAATAGGACGATCCTCCAGATAGGCAATCTGATAGACATGTCCCTCCTCAGTCATCTGCTTGCGCAGATTTTCTAAGGAGTACATCCAATCCATCATAAAGTCCAACTGTTCAGGAGATAGTATCTCTTTGTAGGTAGCAGGAAAAACAATCGATGCCAGCTCATGAATGAGCTGGCAATCGATTAATTCAGCTTTTCTGATAGTCAGCATTGATGTATGTGTGGTTTAATGATTCTTGTTATACTGCTACCTTCTCCAAGCGTTTCATCATCACGAACATGAAAAGTGCTGAGAGCAGGCAGAGGGCGATGAACACACTCCATACGGCCCAGAGTGGAAGTGGACCCCAAAGCAGACCACCTACCATCACCAGCTGGTTACCAATGGCTGTAGCAACGAACCAGGCACCCATCATCATACCCTTGTACTTAGGAGGTGCCACCTTAGTCACGAAGGAGATTCCCATCGGACTGAGCAACAACTCTGCAAAAGTCAGAATCAGGTAAGTACCAATCAGAAGGTTTGGAGTGACATCAGCCACATGTTTTGCCACCATGATGCCATCAGCGCCAATCTCTGTCTGAGGCTTAGGAAGGCCCACGCAGAAGACAGCCATCACACAATAAGCCAATGCTGCGATAATCATACCATAGGCAATCTTGCGAGGGGCAGAAGGTTCCTTACCCTTACGAGCCAAAGAACTGAAGATAGCCATGCTGACAGGAGTGAGGGCTACCACATAGAACGGGTTGAACTGTTGGAAAATAGGAGCACTTACTTCCACTTCACCATTCAGGTTGAAGTACTTCCAGAATAGTACAGCTACAGCGAAAGCAATTACTATGCCAGAAATCAGTTTCTTCTGGGCAGTCTTGGCCTCATAGAGTGAGAATCCTCCATAGACAATCAGGATAATCATCACCAGGTTCATCACATCGAAGGCCATACTCTGAAGTCCTGTTGAGCTCTGAGCAGTAAACTCATTGGCAAAATAGGTCAGCGAAAGTCCATTCTGATGGAAAGCCATCCAGAAGAAAATCACCACAGCATATACCAGACAGAGGGCCACGATGCGGTCTTTGGTCTCACGCGGACTCAGTTCTGGCTCATTAGAAACAGCAGCGACAGCTCGTTTGCCACCTTCTGTATGGATGAAGGTTTTACGGAAAATGTAATAGATGGCGATAGAGACAATCAGTGAAGCACAGGCCACAGCAAAAGAGAAGTGGTAGGCATCATTTCCACTATATCCTAAAGAATTCTCAGCCCATTCCTTGATCTTGATAGCTGCAGTTGGAGCAAACAGCGCACCAATGTTGATGGCCATGTAAAACAACTGGAAACCAGCGTCACGCTTGGCAGAGAAGGCAGGGTCATCATAGAGATTTCCCACCATCACCTGCAGGTTGCCCTTGAACAGACCTGTTCCAAATCCGATGGCAATCAAGGCTGCGATCATCACACCCATAGCCACCATATCAGTCTTGCCTGTGGCAGCATTGACACCTCCCAATGGGATGGAAAGCAGCAAGTAACCAAAAAACATCACAATGATACCAGTGGTTACCATCTTGCCAAAGCCAAACTTATCGGCCAGCATACCACCAATCAAGGGGAAGAAATAAACAAACATCAAGAAAGAGCTGTAAATGGTGCCAGCGACACCTGCACTCAAACCAAAATTAGCTCTCAAGAAAAGAGCGAACACGGCTAACATGGTGTAGTAGCCAAATCGCTCACCTGTGTTGGCCAAGGCTAGTGCCCATAGGCCTTTCGGTTGTCCTTCAAACATAGATTTAAGTTATTTAAGTTATTAATATTTCAATATTATCCGCAAAGATAAAAGTTTTTATCCATTTAGCAATCATCAGAGCCCTAATTCTTCTCGCAGATACTTTGGAGTAAAACCTTTATCGCTCATGGCCACTTCCTCGGGCGTACCTGTGGTGAGTACCAACCCTCCACCACGACCACCTTCGGGTCCCATGTCGATGATATGGTCAGCCATCTTGATCACATCTAGATTATGCTCTATCACAATCACTGTGTTACCTTTGTCCACCAGTCGATTGAGTACGTTCATCAGTACGCGGATATCCTCAAAATGGAGGCCAGTGGTAGGCTCATCAAGGATGTAGAGCGTCTTACCTGTATCACGCTTCGAGAGTTCTGTGGCCAGTTTCACGCGCTGACTCTCACCACCACTTAGTGTTGTGGAAGGTTGTCCCAACTTCACATAACCCAGTCCCACGTCCTGTATCACCTTAATCTTATTCAGAATGACAGGCACATGTTCAAAGAACTCCACGGCCTGATTGATGGTCATGTCCAGCACGTCAGCAATGCTCTTGCTCTTAAAGCGCACTTCCAGTGTCTCACGATTATAGCGCTTGCCATGACACTCCTCACAAGGCACATACACATCGGGCAGGAAGTTCATCTCAATGGTCTTGTAACCATTTCCCTGACAAACCTCACAACGTCCACCTTTCACATTGAACGAGAAGCGTCCAGGCTTATAGCCTCGTATCTTGGCCTCAGGAAGTCCAACGAATAGGTTGCGGATATCTGAAAAAACTCCTGTATAGGTAGCAGGATTGGAGCGTGGCGTACGTCCCAAAGGCGACTGGTCCACATTCACGACCTTGTCTATATATTCCAATCCTTCTATCGCTTCATAAGGTAGAGGAGCTTTCAGAGAACGATAAAGCTTCTGGGAGATAATGGGCTGTAGCGTATCATTAATCAACGTGGATTTGCCACTACCCGACACTCCAGTCACACAGATGAGTTTACCCAAAGGAAACTCCACTGTAACCTGTTTCAGGTTGTTACCAGAAGCACCTATCAACTTAATGGATTTTCCCTTTCCTTCCCTGCGCTTCGTAGGAACCTCTATCTTCTTTTCTCCATTCAGGTATTGTGAGGTCAGCGTATGCGTATGTAGCATCTTCCTAGGATTACCTTCGAACATCACCTCACCACCTAGTCTGCCAGCCTTTGGTCCCATATCAATGATATAGTCGGCTGCCAGCATCATCTCCTTATCGTGCTCCACCACAATCACCGTGTTGCCCAAGTCGCGCAGTTCCTTCAAGGAATGGATCAGTCTCTGATTATCCCTCTGGTGCAAGCCTATGCTTGGCTCATCGAGGATATAGAGCACATTCACCAGTTGCGAACCTATCTGCGTTGCGAGGCGAATGCGCTGACTCTCACCACCCGATAAGGTAGCAGACCCACGATTAAGGGAGAGATAATCCAGTCCTACATCCAGCAAGAATTTCAGTCGGGTACGAATTTCCTTCAGAATCTCTGTGGCAATCTGTTGCTGTTTGTTGCTGAGGTGAGGTTCCACCTGCTGCATCCATTCATACAACTCCGCCACATCCATGCAGGAAAGCTCATGGATATTCTTGTCGTAAATGCGGTAAGAGAGGGCTTCCTTTTTCAGTTTGGCACCATGACATTCAGGGCACTCCACCATCGTGGCAAACTGCTCCGCCCATTTCTGTTCCGTAGCAGAGTCATCGTTCTCCTGCAAGGTCTGGATATACTTTACCAGTCCTTCGTAGGTCACAAAGTAGTCGGAAGAAGCGCCAATCAAGTCCTTATTTATTTTCACGCGCTCATCACTTCCATAAAGAATCTCGTGAATCACCTCATGGGGAAGGTCTTTCACAGGGGTATTCAGTGTAGCATCATATTTCTCCAGCAAAGCATTGATCTGCCAGAACATCAACGTGTTCCTGTATTTTCCCAACGGAGCAATGGCACCTTGACGCACGGAAAGTGTTTCATCGGGAATGACCAGATGCTCATCAATCTGGTTCACCACACCCAGTCCACGACAGCACGGACAGGCCCCCTGTGGAGAATTGAAAGAGAAATTATGGGGAGCTGGATCACGGTAAGAAAGTCCGCTTACAGGATCCATCAAGGTCTTGCTGAAATGGCGAATCTCATTTGTCTCAGCATTCAGAATCATCAGCAGTCCCTCACCTTGCTTCATGGCAGCAGCTACACTGTTCTTCAGGCGAGGCAAGTCTTTCTCCCCAACGATTAGACGGTCAATTACCAATTCAATATCGTGGTTCTTGTAACGATCCAACTTCATGCCAGGCATGGCCTCCGTCAGTTCCCCATCCACACGTACATGCAGATATCCTTTCTTTCGTACATTCTCAAACAATTCGCGATAATGGCCCTTACGATGTTGCACCAGCGGAGCCAGCACATAGATACGTTTTCCCTCATAACCTTTGAGAATAAGCTGAATAATCTGCTCCTCCGTATATTTCACCATTTTCTCTCCCGTGAGGTAAGAATAAGCCTCTCCTGCCCTGGCAAACAGCAGGCGCAGGTAGTCGTTCACCTCAGTAGTGGTACCTACGGTAGAGCGTGGATTCTTATTGGTGGTTTTCTGATCGATGGAAATCACCGGACTGAGGCCTGTAATTTTGTCCACATCGGGACGTTCCAGGTTTCCCAGAAAATTACGGGCATAAGCAGAGAAAGTCTCTATGTAACGACGCTGACCCTCTGCAAAGATAGTATCGAAAGCCAACGATGACTTTCCACTGCCACTAAGTCCAGTAATCACCGTCAGACTTCCACGAGGAATCTGCACATCTATGTTTTTCAGATTGTGTACGCGTGCACCATACACCTGAATATATCCTGTTTCGTCTTGCATCTTCACATTTCGATTGGAAACTGCAAATTTACGGATTTTATTCTTTGTACACAACCCTTATGCAAAAAACATAGGCACATAATTGAAAGTTTGGAAATAATGACGTAATTTTGCATCAACTTAAGATTATCAGAAAAAATGAAGACTTTGAAAAAGATATTAGGTTCGCTGCTGCTTACTTTGATGGTGAGCTTGGGAGTACAGGCACAGGAAAACCAGTCGTACATCATGCACACCATTGAGAAAGGTCAGACACTGACTTCCATCTCCAGCATGTATGGCGTATCCATCGATGACATAGTGAAGTTGAATCCAGGCAGTGATACCACTATTATAGAGGGCAAGCAGTTGCGCATCCCACGTCGTCCATCCAACCAGCAGGGCGGTTCGTTCCACACCATCATAAGTGGGGAGACACTCTATCGTCTGTCAGTGAACTACAAGGTCTCTGTACGTGCCATCATGGATGCCAACCCTGGATTAAGTGCGACCAACTTCAAGGCTGGCCAGGTGATTCGCATTCCTGAATCCAACGAGAAGACGGCCCTTCAACCAGAGCAGCAACCTCAGGAGCAGGAAATCCCACAGGCAGTGAGACCTGCAGTTAGGGAAATGCACAAAGTAAAGAGCGGAGAAACCATCTATAGCATTGCCCGTCAGTATGGCATCACAGAAGAAGAATTATTATCGGCCAACTCCGACCTGAAAGATGCCCGCAAGTTGAAGAAGAACTCTTTCTTGGCTATCCCTTACCATAAGGAAGAGGTGAAGCAAGAAGTGAAGGAGCCAACCGACAAAGAACTTTTCCAAGCTAATACGGAGGCAGCCAAGAAACTGCACTCCATCAAAGCTGCGCTTATCCTCCCCTTCCTAAAAGACGGGAATGCCACCACAGAGACCAAGCGCATGTTAGAATACTATCAGGGCTTCCTGTTGGCTATGGATAGCCTCAAGGGTACAGGAGCCAACATTGACCTGCATACCTACAACTCAGGCAGTACGGCAGATGAAATGAAGACCTTGCTGACTAAGTCAGAAATGAAGGACATGAACATCATCTTTGGCCCGATGCATACAGAGCAGATAGAACCATTGGCCAATTTCGCTCAAGAGAACAACATCCGTTTGGTGATTCCGTTCACTTCACGCGACAATACAGTGTACAACAACCCACAGGTCTATCAGGTGAATACCCCACAGTCGTACTTCTATTCTGAGGTGTACGACCACTTTGCCCGTCAGTTCCCCAATGCCCATGTCATCTTTATTGAGAGCAGGGAAAATGACAAGGCTGATTTCATCAAGGGATTCCGTGAGGATCTGCAACGCAGGAATGTTCCCAGCACTACTCTGAGCGAATCAGAAGGTTACGAAGCCATGAAGGGTTCTCTGAGAAAGGATAAGGACAATATCTTTGTTCCTACCAGTGGAAGCAATACCGCCCTTATCAGGTCTATTCCCCAGCTCACGATGGTAGTACGCGACTCCATTCTCAATGTCACCCAAGGCATCGACAATATCCACCTCTTCGGTTATCCTGAATGGCAGACCTACACCAACGACTTTCTGGAATCGTTCTTCGAACTCGACACCTATTTCTACAGTTCCTTCTATACCAACAACCTGATGGAAGAACCAAAGCAGTTCATTGCAAAGTTCCGTCGTTGGTATGGAAAGGAGATGGAAGACCGTTATCCTAAATATGGTATGTTAGGTTTCGACACAGGCTTCTTCTTCCTCAAGGGCATGTGGCTCTATGGTACAGCCTTCGATCAGAACCAGAGTCAGTTGTTGGCACGACCCATACAGACAGGTTTCAAGTACGAACGTGTGAACAACTGGGGCGGTTTCATCAACAAGAAAGTGTTCTTCGTACACTTCACCCGTAACAACGAACTTATCAAGCTCGACTTTGATTGATTTATGACGTCAGCTACCCGATATCTCCTCACTCTATTCCTATGCTTGGCAACAACGTTGATGGTCCAGGCACAGGTAGGCGACCAGCGTCATAACCTCTCCATTGGTGTGAACGGTGGTGTGCAGATGAGCAGTGTGACATTCTCGCCCAAGGTGAAGCAGAAGAACCTTATGGGGCCAGCCTATGGTATTACCGTACGTTATATCTCCGAACGCTGGTTTGGTATGCTTTGTGGTATTCAGGCAGAAGCCAACCTTGTGCAACGCGGTTGGGATGAGTTCTACGAGGACTATCCAGAGTTACAATACACACGAAAACTGCGCTACGTAGAGCTTCCTATCATGGCACATATTGGATTTGGCAAGGAGAATGGTTTCTTGAAGTTCTTCATCCATGCAGGGCCACAGTTCAGCTACTACCTTAGCGACAGTAGCAGTATTGATGGCGATTGGGAAAATTACCGTTACCACCAAGAGCAGCATGTACTGGAGGTAGAACACAAATTTGATTATGGCATTATCGGCGGTGCAGGCTTCGAGTTCCACACGGGTATTGGCAACTTCCTTGTGGAAGGGCGTTACTACTACGGCTTGGGCGATGTCTTTGGCAACACCAAACGCGACTATTTCTCCCGCTCAGCCAATAGCGGCATTGGCATCAAAGCCACTTATCTCTTCGACTTGAAGAAGTAACTAATTCGCCCCTTTCTTTCGATACCATTCCTGCATGATGTAAAAGGCTTTCTTCTTCTCACCCCAACTGGAGATCAGGCCTTTGCGGTTGAAGAAGTCCTGAATACCATTAAGTTGTCGACGAGGGGAACGGAAGTCCATCAGAATCCAAGGGGAAGTGCCTGCAAGTCCGTCGATCTTTTCGAACATCACGATGTTGTTTTTATAGACATTCTCCTGAAACTCCTCCGTGAAGCGCTGGTTGACATCGCCATGATAGCCAGCCAAGGCACCACCGCCGAACTCGCTGATGATCACCGGTTTGTTGTATGGAATTTCCCAGGTCATCTTCAAGGCATCATTCACATCACGGTACCAACCGATGTACTCGTTGAAGCTCACCACATCCACAAACTCGTTCATATTATCATTCAAACGGTTATGGTAGTTCTGTGCCGAGGTGACTTCCATCGCCATACTGATGAGTCGTACGTTGTCCAGCGTACGGGCATGCTTGGACAGACTGCTTAGGAACTTATCGCGTGCATCGCTGTGAGGAGTCTCGTTGGCAATGCTCCAGATGATGATGGCACAACGGTTCTTATCGCGTGTGATCATGTCTGTGAGCTGGCGCTGGGCATTGTCGTACGTAGCTTGGTTCTCCCATGAGATGGTCCAATACACAGGAATCTCACTCCATACCATGATGCCCATACGTTCTGCCTCACGCACCATACGCTCATTGTGCGGATAGTGTGCCAGACGTACATAGTTGCATCCCAGCTCTTTCGCCCAAGTTAGTAAGGTATGGGCATCTTCTGTGGTCCAGGCTCGTCCCTGACGGAATGGTGCTTCCTCATGGATGCTCACACCGCGCAGGAATATGGGTTTCCCATTGAGCAGGATTTCCTTTCCACGCGTCTCGATGGTACGGAAACCAACCTCATCACTGAATCGTTCAGTTCCCATATCCACGGTCACCTGATAGAGTTTAGGATTCTCTGGCGTCCACAACTGGGGCTTTGCCTTCACAGAGAAAGATCCACGACCTTCGGCATCGGTGTGCACTGTCTGACTGATTTTCAGTTCAGGAATCTCCACAGTGACCCTTCCTCCTAAAATTGGACGGTTCAGTTTCACCCATCCTTCAATGGTCGTGGCATCACCCTTGGCCAGTTGCACATAATAATCTTCAATATAGGTTTCGGGCACTTGTACCAACATTACATCACGGGTGATACCACCGTAGTTCCACCAATCGAAGTTGAGTGTAGGTACATTGTCCTGATCGCGCTTATTGTTCACACGCACCACCACAAAGTTGTCGCCTTCCTTCAACACATCCGTCACATCAAAATTGAAAGGCGTGAATCCACCGATATGCTCGCCAACCTTCTGACCATTTACCCACACCATCGACAGATAGTTCACTGCGCCGAAATACAGGATGGCACGTTTCCCCTCCTCCTGATGGTAGGTAAAGTCACGCTTGAACCACACCGAGCCCTCGTAGAAGAAGAGCTGGTCGTCCTTTGTGTTCCAATCAGATGGGATATCCATAATAGGAGAGGTATCAAAATTATACTCCACCAATTCCTGCGGATTACGGGGCTTTCGGTTATCACCAAATCCACCACGATCCATTGGTCGCAGACGGTAGTCGTAGTACCCATTGTCAAACGGATCAACGATATAGTTCCACTTGCCGTTCAGTGAGACACTCTGACGTGCAAAGACATTCTGTAACAGGGGTACTTCACGCACTTCCGCACGTAGACAAAAAACTGCTAACAGCGAAATAAGTAATAAGGTCGTACGTTTCATGATATTTTGTTTAGTATTACTTCTAGTTTCAGTCCTTGTCCCCTGACGGTAGTCAATTCTACCCGTTTATCCGCAGAAAGGCGCATCCGAAGTTTCCTTACAAACACATCCAAGCTACGAGAGACATAGTAGTCGGTATTTCCCCAGATGCGGTACATGATGGCATCACGGCTCACCATTTCTCCAAGATTTTCTGCCAACAGGCGCAGGAGCTTTCCTTCTGTTTCCGTGAGATGTTCTTCCTTCCCATCCGCAGAAATCAATGCGCAAGTGCGGGAATCAAAGATAAAGCTACCTATGTGCAACTGTCCCGTCTCATTATTTGCCCGTTCTCCTCTTTGGAGTTTCAGAAGAGCCTTAATGCTGGCATCCAGTTCCTCGGGGACAAAAGGTTTCTTCAAGTAATTGTTCACACCCAAACGATAACCATGACTCACATCCTCGGGAGAAGTCAGTGCCGAAGTGAAAAAGATCAGTGTGTCTCCGTCGGTCTCACGGATTTTCTCCACCATCTCAAAACCATTCATCACAGGCATGTCAATATCTGCAATAATGACATCAGGATGATTGTCCTTCCAGGCCTTCAAACCCTCAGCCCCATTGGTAGCAGTCACTATGTCGTAACCACCTATCAACTCCTGTAAGCTACTGCTGATTATATAGCTCAAGTTGGCATCATCCTCTACCAAAAGCAATTTGATGTTGTTCATACCTCTTCTGTCTTAGCCTCCTTGGGAAACCAAAGAGAGAATTTACTGTATTCCCCTTTCACACTGTCCACATCCACCTTACCACCATGGGCTTCGAGTATCCGACTGACAAGGTTCAGTCCTAGTCCAAAGCCCGAGGCGCCTCCCATCTTGCTGCGCTGAGTGGCTTCTCCGCGTTCAAACTTCTCGAAGATCACTTTTAAATCTTCAGGAGAGATACCCAGTCCATCGTCTTTCACACTGACAATCACATGCCCGAAGGTCTCATGCGAAGCGATCTCTATCCGAACCTTCTCCCCAGAATACTTGATGGCATTATCGACGAGATTACTCAGTGCCTCACTCAGGTATTGGAGATCAGCCATGACGGAAGGCGTTTTCAGTTCGATATCGAAAGACACTTCCTTCCCTGCTTTCATCGTAAAACGTTGAATCAGGTCGTCCACCAAAGGCCGCAGTTCCACCTTATCAATATGTAATTCCAACCGGTGATTCTCCAAACGGGAAAGTGTCAGAATCTTATTGGTCAGTGCCAAAAGTTGCGAAGCCTCATCCTCGGCAATTCCCATGTACTTATCCTTCAGGGCTTCCTTTCCCTCCAACTTTCCACTCCGTAGGCTCCGCAGACTCATAATGATGCTGCTTAGCGGAGTCTTCATATCATGTACCATTGCATAGGTGAAATCCTGACGCAAGGTAGCAATCTTGTCCTGCTTGCGGATAAAATGTATCTGTTGGAGAATACTCCAAATGATAAGCGTCAGCAATACCAACGATGCTAAAATGAGTGCAATCATCCGTCCGAAGATAATGGTATAAGGATTGTCCACCAACATTCGGATACCATGCGTACGCTCATAGTTCACTGCCACCGCTTGCGAAGCTACAAATCCACCGAAATGCAACGTAAAACGAGGATTACTGGTCGCCATCACCCTACCTGTGGCCGCTTCCACCAAGTCGATGGTAATGTCGTTGGTGATATCGCGCTCAAGCAGCATCTCCTTGGCAATAGAATCCACCTGCACTAAGGAGACAGGGATTCCTTCTTCATTTAAAGCTTCGTTGAATCTTGTCAGTTCATCAGCCCTTCCATCGAACTCCAATGCTGTGGAGGTAGAATCGGCATAGAAGATATCCAAACGCAAATCGCGCTCTTTCAGCAACGATTCCTCCACCAGGTCGGTCAGTTCTTTCTCCAGGTCGTCTTTCAGCAACTGGTAAGTATTGTACAGCCACAAGCATTGAAGAGCGACAATAAATGCCACTCCCAACAAAGCAATCAGTACACTACTTCTCAGTTTCATAAGCTAACACTATAACAGCAAGCCTTCCAGTTCACTAAGTTGCATGATACACGTAATACCAGGAACTACAGCTGTTTCGTCGGGACAACATTTGATGACATGACATCCCAACGAAAGAGCAGGATTGACATCATTCTTTTGCGAATCTCCCACCACGATGACTTCTTCCGGTTGGAAACCTTCTTGCTCAATGGCCAACTTCCAAAGCGCAGGATCAGGTTTTCTCATACCAGCTATCGTCGAGTCGGTGATGGAATGGAAAAGGTCTGCCACACCCATGCTCAGCAAGACCGACTTCAGATTACCGTAATAGTTGGATACCACAAAGAGGGTATATTTATCTTTCAGCTTCTCTAATACTGGCTTTGCTTGTCTGACATAATCCGTTGAAAACTCCGTCACCAATCGGGCAGCCTCAGCAGGCAAAGTGGTGCGGTTGTACTCCGTATCTTCCACCACTCCACGACGGATAAGGTCGTCGAACTGGAAGCGGGTTTTATAGTTCTGCACATCGCGCAGGGTATCCGTTGCTTTCACCGGATTCAGACGCTCCATCTCCCGCTCTGCAAAGACATAGGAGTCCCAAAAAGTCTCTCGAGTAAGTGGAATACCCAACTTTTCATTATAAATCTTAATATAGACCTGCGCCCAATGTAAGAACGGAGAATCCAACGTACCCCCGAAATCGAAGGCCAACGCCTTCACCTTAATATCACTCACCATATCTTTCACATTTTTGTTTCCTATCTTCATCAGTGCCAAGCCGATGATAATCCATACCAGCTCACGTATACGGGTAATCAAAGCCGCATAAACACCGTAGGCTCCTGCGACAGAGATACCATTCACTGCCAATGCAAATCCACCTTCACGACCACCAAGTTGCATCGGCATGAAGAACAGCAGATTGGCCATCAGAGAAGAGAATGCCAGAATCAAAATACAATCCACGAAACTCACATTGGTAGTCAGCACATTGAGAATGAGCCAGACTTCTCCGCAACTCACCACACGTGCCAGGTATTCCAAGAACAGCGATCCATAGAACGAACGCTTGTCCTGCTTATGTACCAAGGCAATCTGCTTGTCGATATTCTC